>Ga0116167_1000003_pt1 | contig 255228 bp, 242 predicted proteins | sample AD_JPNMR3_MetaG_FD_89794 | JGI IMG/M metagenome (GOLD analysis project Ga0116167, IMG submission 89794) | Active sludge microbial communities of municipal wastewater-treating anaerobic digesters from Japan - AD_JPNMR3_MetaG | ecosystem: Engineered > Bioreactor > Anaerobic > Digestate | place...
CGTTCATATCTATTATTCCTTTTTATCGTATTATCATAGAGACGGAATGCATTGCGTCTTTTTTTAGAGACGCAAAGCATTGCGTCTTTACATTATATCCATCTTCACCCTCACCTCTCCGCTCATCAGTTTTGGTAATAGTGTGTCGCGGAGTTTTTCAAGGGTTTGTATTTGAATTTTATTTGAGAAAATTTTTGTTTCAAAATTACTTATTATTTTAGAAAATTTATTTATTAAAATACTTGGTGGTATCAAAATTTCAGCATTATTTAATTCTTCTATTGTTATTTGTGGTTGAGCAGAACCAGTAACAAATTGAGTAAAGTCATAATTTAAACAATAATATTTTAAGTATTCAAAAGAAATATTTTTATTTTTAGCTCTTTCAAGGATTAGAGAATTGTTAGTAATATAAGATTTGGGATCTGAAATATTTACTTTGCCTGAAGCTTCTCCTCTGCAGGATATTAATACCTGTGACTCTTCATACATATACTCTGTGTAATAGCCTATTTTGCCATTTCCACCAAATACAGGATAACCACTATCTTTTAATTTACTTGTTGGTAGATTCTTTCCATAAACATTTTTTAAATTTTCTTCGAACTTCCCAATCTCCCATCCCTCTGGCAATCTATCTTTTGTTGGCTCAATAAACCACTGCCTGAATAAAGTCATCGCCATTTCTTCCAGTGTTTTATTTTGACGATGGAGGAGATCGATTTTGTCATCAATGCTTGAAAGAACTTCGGCTATAGCCTTTTGCTCGGGGAGAGGGGGGATTAATACCTCAATATTTTCAAAATCCGTTTTATTTAAAATTGGTACAGCAGTTCCATTAGATTCAAAACTTTTAAAGGTTTCATAATTGTAAACTAATACATAATACAAGAAATCAGGAAAAACAATGTTCCTATTAGGAATAATTGAATTAATCTGCTGATTTGTAACTACAGGAACCTTATTCATAACTACTTTACCAATATACCCAATACAAGTAACTAAAATGGAATCTTCGGGTAATACCTTATTTTTTAGTTTATTTATGCCAGCACTTGATAAATATCTTTCACTATCATCTGCAAACTTTCTATAATTTTTAAAATCCGTAGGTGTTACAAATGGCATATCATATCCCCAATCCTTTGGATGCTTAGAAGAAGGGGTTTTACCCGTTATTACAATTCCGACCTCCCCCAACTTCACCCACTTCCAGCCATTTTGTATTTTTTCACTCATAGTTTGCCTCTTTGTCTGACAAATCTACTTTTGCCAAATTTTCAAGAATTAGTTTATTTAGCCTTTCCTCTTCTTTCAATTGCTCCATAAACTCAGCTTTTAGCTGGGTAAATCGCTCTACAAAATCAAAATCATCTTCATCATCAGGTAGTCCCACAAAGCGGCCGGGTGTTAAGACATAATCTAAATTCCTGACTTCTTCCAAACTTGCCGACTTACAAAAACCCGCAATATCTTGATAATTTCCATTGTTGCCTTTCTGCCATTCGTGGTAAGTGTCTGCAATTTTTCGTATGTCTTCAGGTTTTAAAATCCTTGTTCTTCGGTTTATAAGTTCTCCCATATCGCGGGCATCTATAAAAAGAATTTGCCCTTTTCTTTTCTTATTTTTATTGATAAACCACAAACAAGCAGGAATTCCAGTATTCAAAAATAATTTTGCAGGCATATTTACAATGCAATCTATAAAATCATCTTCAATAATGTTTTTTCGTATTTCATATTCAGCAGTTTGTTTTGTTGTTAAAGCACCTTTTGCCAGCACAAAGCCGGCTTTCCCAGTTGGTGAAAGGTGATAGATAAAGTGCTGAATCCAAGCATAGTTGGCATTTCCCTCCGGCGGTATACCATATTTCCAGCGGACATCGTTTCGAAGTAAAGCTCCGCTCCAATCGCTATCGTTAAAAGGTGGATTGGCAATAACAAAATCGGCTTTTAAGTCCTTGTGTGCATCATTCAAAAATGAACCTTCTGGGTTCCACTTCACCTGCGATGCATCAATCCCTCTAATGGCAAGGTTCATTTTGCAAAGCCGCCAAGTTGTTTGGTTACTTTCTTGCCCGTAAATGGAAATATCATTAATTCTTCCTTGGTGTTCCTGCACAAATTTTTCAGATTGAACAAACATTCCACCGGAACCGCAGCAAGGGTCAAAAACTCTGCCGCTATAAGGTTCTAACATCTCAACCAAAAGTTCAACAACGCTGCGTGGTGTGTAGAATTGCCCGCCCTTTTTACCTTCTGCTAAAGCAAACTCGCCTAAAAAGTACTCAAAAACATGCCCTAAAATATCGGCACTTCTTTCCTTTGCTTGGTCAAATCCAATATTGCTAAAAAGATCAACCAACCCGCCAAGGCTTATAGGATCAATATTCCCTCTGGAGTAAACCTTTGGTAGCACCCCTTTAAGCGAGGGATTATCTTTTTCAATAGCTTCCATTGCTTCATCGAGTATTTTTCCTATTTCAGGCTTTTTGGCATTTTCCTTTAAATGTTGCCATCGTGCGTTGGTTGGAACAAAAAATACATTTTCGGCTCTGTACTCATCTATATCTTCAGGATCGGCACCGGCATATTCTCCTTCACCTTGTTTCAGTTTTTCATACAAATCTTCAAACGAATCGGATATATAGCGTAGAAATATTAGCCCTAATACAACATGTTTATATTCGGCTGCATCGATATTTTTTCTTAGTTTATCAGCCGCTTTCCAAAGTTGTTGTTCAAAATTCTCTGCATTATTATTTTTTCCCATAAGTATTGCCCCATAAATAATTCTTTTTTATACTCATTTTGATAACATTAAAAAATAAAAATATAAATTTAATAGTTTTTTCCCAAATTATTTCTCCTTAGCTCAGACGGTGTAAGCATTAAGCCCGTGCGCCACAAGGCGCACGGGCAGGCTAACGCCAAAAATTTTTTTTAAATCCGCATAGTACCGATAACCACTACAACCTATTCTATTCAATCACGCATTTACATATTACTTTTAATATGAAATATTTTTCATTTCAATTCAAAATTAAATATGCTTCTTTTCATTTTATATGAAATATATTCCATTTCAACAATATATAAAAATATTCTGATATAATCGCAAAATATTTACCATATACAAAAAATTAAAACAAACAACTCTTTCAACTATCTTTTTCCTTGAATGTAAGCAACTTATTGCGGTAATACTCGTATTGTTTATTTCGCGCTTGTATTTCTGCGGGTAAGCCAATCGATAAATCGTTTATCAGTTTATTAAATTTATCCAATATGCCAACTATGCGCTCCTGCTCTTCCATCGGTGGAATAGGGATATTTATACTTCTGATAGTTTCTAGATTTATCATTCCATAACTTGACATTTTTTTTCTAAATTCGTCGTATTTATTTGTCAAATAATAAAATATGAATTTATTTGATAATTTATTTTTAATCTTTGAATTTATACTTGCAATGTTCTGATTTGTATAAGCTTCAAATTCCCAAAAAGCAGTTTTAAATCTTGTTGCTCCTACCATTGCCATCAATGTTATGTTTTTCTCAAGTAATTTAGTACTAGAATTCTTTAAACCTAATTCTGTAATAAAATCCGATGCTGAATAAATACTTGTATTGTTACAAACTTCCGATTTTAGCCAAGGTATAATACCATTTTCCCAATATTCTTTTTTTGATTTGGATGGTGTTCCACCGGATGTAACATAGCACACCTCCCCCAACGTTTTCCATTCCACACCGTTGGGGCAGAGCTCATCAATAAGTTGTTTTATGTTGGTAGACATTGGTAATTTCCTATAAGTGGAAGATAAAATTAAATTTTATGTAAACTTTTAATTTAACAACTTTGCAGGAGAAATAGAAATTATTTTTTGTTGAATTTCAAAAGTAATTTTTATATACAATTATTATGACTTATAAATTATATTGTTAAATGATTTGTATTGTTTCTTCATTTATTTTGTTTTTATTATTTTTTTTGTAATTATAATTATATTGTTTTCTATATTATATTGTATTTATAATATTATTTGTATTTACGAATATATTTTAATAGATTTTCTAATATATCGCATTATTAAAATTATTGCATATACGAATATTATTAAGGATAACTCGTTCTGCTGCTGTATTTTAGGAGTTGTTGAATTGTGAAACGGTTAAGTTAGAATTGGTAAGGTGATAATAAAAAGATAGTTTTGCGGGCCTTCGGCCCGCTGCCCACGTGCGGCGCAGCCGCACGTGGGCTTAAGCTTACACCGTCTGAGCCCATAATATAAAAAAGTTAATTTAAAAGCTTCTTTTATTCGTTTCCTTTATTATATATTTTATTTGCTTTTTCAGCTGAGGTTGTAATACCTTTTATTAGAGCAGAGCTAAAACCATTATGTTCCATTTCATTAAGGCCAGCTATGGTTATACCTTTCGGAGTCGTAACTTTATCAATATGATTTTCTGGATGACCGCCTTTTTTAAGTAATAATTCTGCTGCTCCTTTTGCTGTTTGTGCTGCCATTTTGATGGCATCCTCGGAGTGAAAACCAATTTCAATTCCTCCTTGTGAGGCAGCTCGTATAGCACGCAAGAAAAATGCTGTTCCACAAGCACACAATGCAGTTGCTGGAGCCATTAAATCTTCGGTGATAAACATTACTTCGCCCAATTGTTGAAAAATTAGTTTAACAAGATCAATTCCATTTTTATTTTCGGAACAGATACAAGTCATTGATTCTTGTATAGCAATAGCTGTATTTGGCATAGCTCTTATTATATTATTAACTTTAACATTGCCTAAAATTTGTTTAATATTTTCAATAGTAACTCCAGAAGCAACTGAAATAATGATATGGTTTTCGATTAATTCACCTTTGATTTCATTTAATACTTTTGGTATATGATTAGGTTGCAAAGCAAGTAAAACAATATTTGAAAATTTTACAGCCTCAATATTATCAGAAGAATAGTTTATTTTGTATTTTTTATATTTTTCCAATAATTCAGTTTTTCTTCGAGTAATAAAAATATTTTCAGGTTTGATTAGTTTAGATTTTAAAATTCCTTCTAATATTGATGTTCCTAAGTTTCCAGCACCAATAATTGAAATATTTTTAATTTCCATAAATAACTCCTAGTAAATTATTTCTTTAACTTTATTAGCATCTGCTACTACTTTGATACTTTGTTTTTCTTTTTCTAAAACATCTTTTAACTTAACCGGTATATCAACTTTATAATTGGTATATTTTTCAATAATATCAATAAATTTAGCAGGATGTGCTGTCCCTAAAAAGATATTGTGATATGGGTTATTATCATTTTCAATACCAAGAAAACCGCAACTACTGTGTGGCTCAATTAAATATTTATATTTATTATAAAAAATATTTATTCCTTCAATTATATTTTCGTTTGAGAACGAATAGGAATGTATTTCTTGTTTTAAAGTATCGTAATTTTTGTTATAAATATCCCAAATTCGCCAGAAATTACTTGGGTTACCAACATCCATAGCATTTGCAAAGGTTATTTTGGTTGGTTGTGGTTCAAATTTACCAGTTTTGAGAAATTTATAAAATACATCATTACTGTTAAGAGAAGCTATAAAGTGTTTTACAGGCAATCCCATTTTATTTGCTAAGATTCCTGCTGTTAAATTTCCAAAATTACCACTTGGCACAGAAAACACAATTTCTTTATCTGTGTTTATTTGTGCATAAGCTCTAAAATAGTAAACAATCTGGGGTAATAACCTTCCTATGTTAATAGAATTTGCAGAAGTAAGATGATATTTATTTTTTAAGTCGTTATCTACAAGAAGTGTTTTAACTATTTTTTGACAGTCATCAAAATCACCTAATATTTCTAATGCAGTTATATTATTTCCAAATGTGGTTAATTGCTGTTCTTGTATTTTGCTTACTTTATTCGAAGGATATAGTAAGTAAACTTTAGAATTTGGTAACCCATAAAATGCGCTTGCTACTGCACTTCCTGTGTCACCAGATGTAGCTACAATAACTGTAATTTGTTTATCACTATCTTTTAAAAGATAACTTGATGTATTTGCAAGAAATCTTGCGCCAAAATCTTTAAAGGCAAAAGTAGGACCGTGAAATAATTCTAAAATTGATATATTTTCATCGAATTGTTTAATGGGAGAATCGAATAAAAATGTTTTTTCTATTATTTCAATTAGATCTTTTTCTGGTATTTCATCTTTTGTATAAAGTGATAATATTTCGTAAGCAATATCTTTAATAGACATATTTTTGATATTTGTTATTTGCTCTGCAGATAAAGTAGGAATACTTTCTGGCATAAACAAACCATTATCTTTTGCTAATCCTTCAAGGATTGCATCTTTAAAGTTTACTATAAAATTTTTGTTGTTTGTTGAATAGAATTGCATAATACCTCTTACTTTGTTAACATCTATAATTTAAAAAAAATATTGAAAATTCAAAATAAATTTAATCTTGTGCAATAATATAAATCACATGAATTAGCAAAAATTCATTTTTCTGGAATAAATTTATTATTCCCATATAGAAAAAAATTTTTGTTATTATAAATAAAATTTTTTTTATTCCAATAATTTATATATATTTATAAGTATTTAAAAACTGCCCCTTTAGGCACATCAAAAATACTTCAGTTTTAACAAATTAAGGTCAACATGAATAGTAAACAATTCAAAGATTTCAATCTTTCTAAAGAAGTCTTAAAAGCAATTTCCGATTTAGGTTTTGAAGAACCTACACCAATTCAAGCAGAAGCAATTCCATATATAATAGAAGGTTATGATGTAGTGGGATTGGCAAAAACGGGTACGGGTAAAACAGCAGCGTTTGGGTTACCGCTTATCGATAAAATTGATCCTAAAATTAAACAGCCCCAAGCTTTAATTTTAGCACCAACAAGAGAGTTAGCAATTCAAATTTCAGAACAATTAAAAATTTTTTCTACTCACAAAAAAGGAATATATCTTTTACCAGTTTATGGCGGTCAATCTATTGAACGTCAATTTTATTTTTTGGAAAAAGGAGTAAATATTATAGTTGGTACTCCTGGTAGAATATTAGATCATATTGAAAGAGGTACTTTGAAACTTGATAAAGTAAAATATGTTGTATTAGATGAGGCCGATGAAATGCTTAATATGGGATTTATTGATGATATTGAAAATATTTTGCAATATACATCAAAAGAAAAACAAACTGTAATGTTTTCTGCTACAATGTCCCAGGATATAATGAAGTTAGCAAAAAATTATTTATCCGAACCTAAGATTATAAAAGTTATCCATGATGAATTAACAGTTGAAAATATAGAGCAATATTATTTTGAAGTAAGAGCAAATGATAGAATAGAAGCACTCTACCGAGTAATAGATGTCGAGAATTTCAAGTTAGTTTTAATCTTTTGTAATACTAAAAAAACAGTAGATGAAGTGGTAATTCAATTGCAAGCACGTGGTTATGGAGCAGATGCTTTACATGGCGATATGAGCCAGGCACAACGAGATAAAGTAATGAATAAGTTTAGAAAAGGAATTATTGACATTCTGGTTGCTACAGATGTTGCAGCAAGGGGATTAGATATTAATAATGTTGATGCTGTTTTTAATTATGATATTCCTCAAGATGAAGAATATTATGTGCATAGAATTGGGCGAACTGGTAGAGCTGGTAAACCTGGTAAAGCATATTCATTTGTTACCGGTAGAGATTTTTATAAATTAAAGGATATTGAAAGATACACAAAAAGTAAAATCTCATTTAAATTAATTCCTTCTTATGAAGATGTAGAAAATGCTAAAATTCAAGCTTTATTTGATAAAGTTATTGAAAAATTGAATGATAGTGATTTACAAAGATATATTAAAATTCTTGAAAAGTATTTGGTAAATGATATCACATCCATAGAATTAGCAGCGGCTTTGCTTAAAAATTTAGTTTCTTTAAATGATGAAAATATAAATCAAGATGATTTAAATTATTCATTAAAAAAAGCACGCGAAGATAGAGCAAAAGAAAAAGCAAAATTTAATAATGATAACAATAGAAAATCTTTTTCTAAAGATGGTAATAAACCCCAGAGAAGAAAAGCAAGTAAATTGAAAAATCCTGTTAAAGTAATTATTAATTTAGGTTATGATGCCAATATTCAAGCTAAAGATATAAAGGGAATGCTAGCAAATGAAGCAAAAATTCCAATCGAGGCTATTGGTGATATTATAATTGATAATACTAATTCAACAATTACCATTGAAAAAGATTATGTTGATAATTTAAAATTTAAAAATCCTCCCAGATTTAAAGGGAAACGATATAAATTTGATATTTTGGAAAAATAATTATTTACAATAATAAAGCTACTCTTTCCAAGGGTAGCTTTTTTATTTTTTGCAAAATTATAGTATATTTATAAAACTTAAAATAAAAAGTATTATTAAAAATGAGTAATAACCAAAAAGAAATTTGGAAAGAACACACAAAAAACATTACAGAAGAAACTATTCTTAAAACTTTAGAAAAACCTTCAATTTTTCAGGTTGAATTAAATGAAGTTTTAAAATCTTATCTTAAGCCAAATGATTATGTTATAGAAATTGGTTGCGAAAGTGGAATTTCTAGTTTTTTATTGCCTTCTGATGTAAAAAAATTTTTTTTAGATTTTAATTTCGATATTCTAAAAAAGGCAAAAAATGTATCAAAAATAATTAATCAAGAGAATTATTTTATTAATGCGGATATGTTTCATCTTCCGTTTGCAAATAATACTTTTGATATAATTTTTAACGCAGGTGTTGTTGAACATTTTACAGTTAAAGAAAGAAAAAAGTTTCTAAAAGAATATACAAGAGTTTTAAAAAATGACGGTACAATCATTATAGCTTTTCCTAACCATTTTTCTATACCATATAAATTAGCCTATATAATTTATAATTTAACTCGTAAATGGATGTTTCCCAAAGAATTTACTATTTATAATATGAAAAGAGAATTAAAGGAAAATGGACTTTATATTGAAAAAATGTTTATTCTATCAAAAGGTAGTATTTATAATTGGTTGAATTTTAGTCCGTTATTAAAAAAAATTATGATGTCAATTGGTAAAGTTATTCCATTTCAGGGATATCTTAGAGTTCTTGTCGTAAAAAAATCAATCAGAACTTAAAAGTTACAATGAAATTAGAAGATATAGCTCTCTTTAAAGATGAACAAATAAAAAAATTATATCTTGAGAATTTAAATACAAATCCAGAAGATTTTATTCTTAAAAATTCTAAAAAATATTCTCATATCAATTTAAAACCTATTGCCGAGCAAATAAAAAATTATCGAAAAGCTAAAGAAAAATTTCCTGTATTAGCAAAAAATCCTTTAATATTGTATGATAAAATAGCAATCCAGCAAGCAAGTAGTCAGTTAGCAGGAGAATTTAAAGCTACTCTTTTTAGTGGCGATAAATTTATAGATTTAACGGGTGGAATGGGCTTAGATACAATTTTTATCAGCAAAAATTTTAAAGAAAATTATTATTGTGAAATTGATTTTGATAAGGTTACACTCTTTAAATATAACCTGGACGAGCTTAAAATAAATAATATTAATATTTATTGTGGCGACTCCATTGAATATCTTAAACAATTTCCCGATAATTATTTTGATTTAATATATATCGACCCTGCAAGAAGGGATGATGTTAAAAGATTTATAAAATTGGAATTGAGTCAGCCAAATTTGTTGGAAATACAAGATTTATTGCTTCAAAAATCTAAATATGTGTTAGTAAAATTAGCTCCTGCTTTTGATGTCGATGAAATTGTTAAAAATGTTAAAAATATAACTCATATTTATGCAATAGAATATAATTATGAGATGAAGGAAATACTGGTAGTTTTAAAAAATCAAATTAATAATAGTATAAAATTAGTCGCAAAAGATTTAAAGTCCGATTTTATCTTTGAAGGTAATTATGATGAAATTAAAAAAAATATTATATTTGAAAAGGATATTATTAATGCAAATTATACTGTTCAATTGCATCCATCGGTTATCAAACTCCATCTTACAAAAACCTTTTCAGATTTAAATAATTTGTTGTGTTTTAACTTGAATTCTAATATTTCTTTGGGTAATGATAAACTCTTAAATCACAGAAATTATAAGGTTATTGATATTTTTGATTTTGATGAGGATATTTTAAAGAGTAAAATTAAAAAATTAAAAATTGAAAAGTCCGCTATAATCACATCCAATATTGATATTGATGTTGAAAAACTCAGGAAAAAACTAAAAATTAAAGATTCCAATAAAACCGCCATAATACTTACCACAAGCATTTCCAGTAAAGCAATCTGCATAATTGGAACAAAAATTGATTAATTTTAATTATTAATAAAGTGCAATTTAAAAATGAAAAATTTAATAATGATATTTTTGGTAACATCCTGTTTAGTTTTTGCCCAAAATAAGTATGACCCTAAAGTTATTTTAAAAAAACAGATAATTGATGCTAAAGAAAATCCTGTTTTGGATAGCGATACCATTAATAAAGATTCAACCAATAACTGGCAAGCAATTGATACTCTTGTTAAACTTCCAAAAGCAAAGCCAAATAATATTACTATCAGCAAAGAAGTTATTCTTGCATCAAGCTTGATAATTTTAGGTATTATTATAATTGTTAGTTTAATTATTTATTTCAAAGGGAGAAAAACTAGAAAAACTATAAATACAATTGAATATATACGTGATGGAAGAATAGTCCCAGAATATAATAAACAACTCATTAAATTTAGAAAAAAACTTTCCGATAGTAAATTAGTTGAAAGTGATAAAAGGGAAGAATTACAACAAACTGCAAAAGATATTGGTATAACGCTGGGAGAATTAGAGCTTGCAAGTAAAATAAAAAAACTCAAAGAAAAGAAAAATAAAATAAATGATAGAAAACATAAAAAATAGATTAAGTCAAATAAAATTAACTGAAATATTTGATACTTTTACAAAGTCAAAAGGTATTCCTACCAAGCCTTTAATAGATAATTCCAAAGTTTTAATAGAAATTTTAGATAAAATAAGCGATAAAGAATATAAAATTTTGGTTAATGGCAAATTGTTTATTTCCGATTTGCCAGATAATTTTAAAAAAGGTGACATTCTGCTTTCAAAGATTCTTAAATCAAATCCTTTAACTCTTTCGCTTGTTAACCTTCTGGAATTTAGTGAAATTAATGATAAACAAAAAATTTCCATACTCCTGCAATATTTAAAAATACCAATAACAGAAACATCATTAAGTTTATTGAAATCGTTTATAAAAAATAAAACTCCTATTTTGAAAGAAAAATTTGAAAGATTATTGAAAATGATATTAGACTCTGGCTTGATTTTTGATGAAGAACAATTGGATATTATAGTAAAGCTGTTTGTTTTAGGAGCTGGTAATAAGTTTAAATTTAATTATGATACTTTAAAACTTTTCAGTGAAAAAGAAGATCAACTTTATGCTAATTTGCTCAATGATATAATTAAATTAAATAGCATTAGTAAAAATGATGTAATTAAAAGATTTATAAATGAATTTTTAATTATCAATCTTGATGAAAAAAATAATTCACTGGCTTTATTCGATAAAATTAAGTTAGTTCTTATAATTGATGAATTAATGAAAGAAAAAAGTTTAAGTGAATATTACGATTACTTAAATGCTTTGAAATTTACTTTGTTAAAAATTGTTTTGCGAAACAGATATCTAAAGTATATAAGCCGCAAACAAGATTTTATGATAGTTAGAAGTGGTAAAAATTTGAATTTGATAAAGTATCATTATGAGGCGGTAAATCCTGAAAAATTGCAAGGTGTAGATAGAGTTATTATATACTTTAAAACAAAGCTCCTTGGAAGAATAGATGCTGATTTGTTGTTAAACTTTGATAGACTATTTATTAAGTTTATATCTAACGAACAAACGCTTGAAAAAATTGATAAAAACAGAGTTGTTTTTGAGCAAAAATTGAATAAAAAATATCGTCTGGATACTAAAATTACTTTATATAATCCGGTTTTATTCAATGAATAGAACATTAGAAAATATAATAGAAGAGATAAATAATTTAAGTATTCAGGAATTTAATGATAGAATTAATGATATCATTTATGAATTTAATAAACAAAAAATAGATATCGAATTTATGAATATAGATGAGATAAGCAGAAAATTAAAAGATATTATGTTTGATACAATTAAATTTATTGATGAAGTGCAAAAAGCGGGAGAATAAGAAATGGTTAAGGGATTATATCAATCAGCAAATGCTTTATATTTTAAGCAAAAGAACCTTGAAATAGTTTCTGGTAATCTGGCAAATGTTAATACAAAAGGTTATAAAAGAGAATCTCCATTTGCAGAATTAATGAGCAGGTTTGATAACGATGAAGTAAGGCAAACTAGTTATACAGATTTTTCATCAGGTGTAATTTCTAAAACAGATAATCCAATGGATTTTGCAATTGATGGTAATGCTTATTTTGTAATTGAAACAGATCGCGGGCTTGAATTAACAAAAAATGGGAAATTTAAAATAGATCAAGAAGGATATGTTGTTACAGATGACGGGCATAAATTAATTGGTCAAGGCGGTTATGTTAATTTAGGTTTAGATTGGCAAAAAAATATTCAAGAATTTGTTGTAGATGTAAATGGTGAGGTAAGAATTAATAAAAATAATGTTGGAAGGTTATTGATTGCAACAATTGATGATCCTAAGATGGTGGAAAGAAGAGAAGGGCTTAATTTTGCAATGAAAGATAACAACATAAAGCAAGCAGATGAAAAATATTATAAAGTTTTGCAGGGGCATCTGGAAGATTCTAATGTAAATCCTATTACAGAAATGCAACAATTAATAGAAATTGATAAAGGTTTTCAATCTATACAAAAAGTTATAAACACCTTAGATGATAGTTTAGACAAAGCTAATCAAGCTGGAAAATTATAGGAGTAATATAAAATGGCAGTAAGAGCTCTAAGAACAGCTGCATCTGGAATGTATGCACAACAAATTAACATTGAGACTATTGCTAACAATATTGCCAATGTTAATACTACAGGATTCAAAAAAAATAGAGCAGAGTTTAAGGATTTGATGTATCAAGAAGTATATATCAATCCACAAGCAACAATTCAGCCGGGAATAATAGGTACAACAGATACAAAAATTGTTGTCGGAAATGGCGTTCAACCGGCATCAACATCTAAAATATTCAAGCAAGGTGATCTTGTAGCATCTAATGGCCCATTTGATTTTGCAATTTTAGGAGATGGATTTTTCCAGGTAAGAAGGCCAGATGGTAATTTTGCCTATACAAGAGATGGTTCATTTAAACTATCAGCAGAAGGATACATCACAACGGCAGATGGATTTATAATTGAACCTGGAATTGTTTTACCAGATAATGTAAATGAGCTTTCGGTTTCTGCGGATGGAACTATTTTGGGAATTGATACTGCTGGAAATTCAATCGAATTAGGTAAATTCGAATTAGCAAAGTTTATTAATCCTGCAGGTCTAAAGGCTATTGGTGACAATTTATACATCGAAACAGAAGCTTCTGGCAGACCAATTGTGGGTATACCAGGTGATGAAGGTTTTGGAATTATTAAACAAAATTATCTTGAACACTCCAATGTTGATATTGTAGAAGAAATGATTAATATGATTACAGCTCAAAGAGCTTATGAGGTTAATTCAAAATCAATACAAACAGCAGAAGATATGATGCAAATGACAAATAATTTAAAGAGGTAGCTACTGTTATGTAGCTTCCTCTTCTTCATCATACCAGATAAATTTAGTAAGTTCTTTGAATTTCTTAATAGAGTTGTTAACTTTTTCGTATTGGTCGCTTATTTTGTTAAAGTTTCTAGTTGGTAATGCTTCATCTAAGAGGATTTTTGCTTCTTTTACTACTTCAATCAAATTTGAGTTAATTGCAAGTTGAATAATATCTTGAGTAACCTTTGAGGCGGCGTCATAATCATTCATAAAGAAGTTTTCAGCAAAGTCTAACATTAAATCTGTAAATTTTCCAAATAAATCTTTTAATTCTTTTTTCAAATCTGGCAAATCATTAACTGTTATAGCATCTAGATTTTCTTTCTTCCAAATTTCTTTAATCTCATTAGAGATAATTGATGATGTAATGCTATCGTTAATAACTTCAGTTTTTCTTATATTCCATAAAATACCAATAAGTTGGCTACCGTTTAAAACTTTATTAGTTCTGATAAAAATTTTGTGATTATCAATTGTATCTAATTCAACTTCAGAAATTAAATTTTCAGATTGTGTAATGTTGTTATAAAAGCTATCAAATTCTGATGGATTATTGAATAATTCTCTAATGTGATTAATGAATAAATTAAATGGTTTTTTAATAAGCACTTTAGATGGTAAAGGGAAATCAAAAATATCGCATACTTTTTGGTTAATTTGAATTATTAAATTATTGTTATCAGTAAGTATGATGCCATCAAAATAAGTTTTTACAAATGCTTCGATTATAAGTTCTTTACTATTTGTAAGAGTTTCATTTTTATTCCAGGTTTCGCTTTGTTGTTTTAAATATAAAAGATTAGAAATATTATTTGCAATAGTATTCATAATATCCCTTAGAATGGCAGAAAAATCTGGATTGAAAGAATTTGATTTATTTATTAAGCTTAAAGTTCCCCAAAGTTTAGTATCCACTATAATTGGTAATCCTGCATAACTTTTAGGTTGGAAAGTTAGATATACAGGATGATTTTGTAATTCCGCATAATTATCAATATCGGAGTATAATGTAAAGTCATTATTTTTTAATGTAATTTCGCAGAGAGTTTCTGTTAGTTCAAAAGATGTAGTATTATCAAAGTTATATTCATTACTTACTATTGAATAAATATTGTAATTATTATTAGCAATTCTGGCTAAAATTGCAGTATTAAAATCAAAATATTTAGTTAAGATTTCAAGATAAGCAGTTATTTTTTGGAAAATTGAAAAAGTAGAATTATTATTGATTTTATTTATATCGTTTAATGCATTATTGTAAATGTTTAAAATTGTATTATAGTTTTCAAGAGATAACTCATATTCTTTCAATTTAGAAATATTTTGGATTACACCATCTAATTGTAGACTACCATCGAGGTTTGTTGTAAGAATGAAATCATGTGAAACATATTCAAAAGTAAAATAAGAAGTTTGTATTCTATAAGAGATTGAAAAATGTGAATTATTATTTTTTAAATTTTCTTGTAAGTTTTCAGTGAAATAATCTCTATCTTCAAAAAATATAAAATCAAGCCATGAGTGATTGATAACATCAAATTTGAAATAACCATAAGAATATATATTATCAGAAATATCAAGAACATTATAATTATCAATATTTAAGGTTATAAGTATAGAATTAGTTTTAGAAAGAACATTATTCGTATTCTTGAAGGTATTAATTAGTAATTTATTTTCGATAATTTGAGAAATAATATTTATGAGGTCAGAAAATACTTTTTCTAAAGTATCAGATAGTTTAACTTTATGATAAGTTTCAAGTAAAAGAAAACCCAATAATTTATTATCACTAGTAAAAAAAGGAAATAGCGAGAAATTTTTTATTTTTCTTTCTTTGATAATCGAATTATAAATATCCGGATTTGCATTGATGGAATTAAAATTATCAAGAATATATTTATGGTATGTTGAGATTAAAGAGATAGTAGTTTCAGTATCAGGTGTAGAACTTAAATTAGATATAACTAAAGGTTCTTTTAAGAAATTATTAGGTAAAAAGATAAAAAATACATCAAAATAATTTTTAAGAATATCATTTATGGAGATACAAAATTCGTTAAAGTTATATATTAAATCATCATTTTTAAGGAATAGATCATAAATTTTAGATTTAAATCCTGTAAGATTTACAGGGATAAAATCTTTTTCAATTTCTTTATTAGAAGTTTTAATAACTTTACTTTCCAAACTGATAGTTTGTTCCTTAAGGAATTCAAAAGCTTCTTTTTGTAACGAATGTAATTCGTTTAATAAATCTTGATGTGTTAAATTATTTTCCATAGCTAGAAAAATTTATTATTAAATTCTAAAATATATAAAAAAAGTAAATTTTTTTTTGAAATATAAAAAAAAAAAATTATATTTTGTATAAAAATATAGAGAATTAATAAAAAGTGAAGAGCCTATGAATCAAGAATACTTTTTAAGGTTACAGAATCCAAATCCGGATGAAAGAAGAAGAGCAGCAGAAGAATTATTAAATGCTGATCTAACAGAAGATTTAATTAGGCAACTAGCAAAACTATTAGAAGATGAAGACAAGGGAGTAATTGATGCGGTTTCATTTACCCTAGCTTATAATGGACATCCCAAAATACCTTATGAAGTTGTACCTTATGTATCTTCGCCAAATATAATAGTTAGAAATTTAGCAGGGGATATTTTATTAAAGATTGGCTCACCAGCAATACCAGCTATGGTTGATTATATAGATGTTGGTAATGATGACGATAAAAAATTTGTTATTGACTTATTAGGTTTGATGAATGATACTACTCCAATTCCTAAGATTTTGCAAGTTATGGCCGAAAATAAAAATGATAATGTGATTTTAGCTTGCATCGAAGCAATAGGGCATTTAAAATATCCTGGTGCTTTAAATGAGATAATAGCACTATATCACGCAAATGAATTGTTTAAACCAACTTGCATTGAGGCTTTAGGAAATATTGGAACTGATGAAACTTTAGGTTTTATGTTGCAGCAATATCCTAATGAAGACGAGTTAACTAAATTTTCTATAATTGAAAGTTTAGGATTAGTAGGTAATGAAGAAACATTTTTCTTTTTAATTGCTGAGCTTAGAAAAACAGAAGGTCCATTAAAATGGCCAATTATAGAATCAATTTATAAATTAAAGGAAAGATATCATCTTGATATTCCATTTGATGAAAATATTAAAAATTCTATACTTTCTACTTTACTTGAAGCTGAGCTAAAATACAAAATTCCTGCTGCAAATTTGATAGTTGTATTTGATGATAAAGATATTCTTGATGCTCTTATTAAAGTTTTTGGTTTTGATTTTGAACTAGATGGAATTATAAAACCTAAGTTAATTGAAAACGCAAGAATTGTATTTCCGAAAATAGCAGACTTATTGAAAGAAAAACCAAAAAATACAAAGAGTTTGCTTGAGTTTCTTAAAGAAGTAACTGATATGGCCGGAGTAGAAAATATCAGAACTTTATCACCAATTGAATATAGAAATTTAGTTGATTCTATTACTACTTGTGTTGATAATCCGAATGAAGAAGCAAGAAGATTAACATTAGAATTATTATTTACCTTAGAACCAGATACCGCACTGCTATTTTCTGATAATTTTATCGCAGATGATGATATTTGGAATCGTATGAAATTGTTAGAAATTATTGAATTGATGGAAGGTGAAAAAGTAATTGAAATTTTAAAAGCATTATCGAATGATTCAGATGAAATGATTAGAGATAAAGCCCAGTGGCTATTAACTCAAAGAACAAATTAAAGAAGTGAAGTTATGCAAGATAATAGTTTTTTCAACAGTAAACCAACTGAAACACAAAAAAGTTTTACAAATACATCTACGACTAATTCGAATAGTTTTAGTTTTAATAAACCTACTAATAATACATCATCTTCATTTGGAACTGGATTTGGTACTAGTAATACAAATACACAAAGCAGTGGTTTTGGGGCAGGTAGCGGTTTTGGAACAAATAAATCTTTTGGTTTTGGAACTAGTTCTGCTTCAACAAATACTGGTTTTGGAACTGGTGTCACACAAACAAGTGGGCAATCATCCGATGCTTGGGAAAGTAGCGAAGCAGGATTTGGTGCTATAACTGCACCAGTGATGTCTCAACAAGTATTTGAACAGTGGCGAAGTTATATTTATGATTTGTGTGGTATTTATTTCCAGGATAATAAAAAGTATTTGTTGGAAAGTAGGTTACACAAAAGAGTAACTTTCTTAAAATTAAATGGCTATGAAGATTATTTGAATTATGTAAAAACTAATTCTCAACGTACTGATGAGTTAAAATATCTATATGAAGCTATTACTATTAATGAAACTTTCTTTTTTAGAAATCAGCCACAGTTGGATGCTTTAGTTCAATCAATTATACCAGAAATAGTTAATACTCGAGCAAAAGGACAAAGATATAAATTAAGAATTTGGAGTGCAGCGTCATCAACAGGAGAAGAAGCTTATTCAATTGCTATGATGTTTGAAGAGTTAGTTAAACCTAAGTATCCTTTTTTAGATTTGGAAGTTATAGGAACCGATATTAATTTCCAGGTAGTTGAAACTGCAAAGAAAGGTGTTTATAGAGAATATTCTATAAGAAACACACCACCATTTTACTTAAAAAAATATTTCAAAACAATTGGACCAAACACATACGAAGTTGACCCAAAAATTAGAAATTATTGTACATTTAAAATGATGAATTTGCTTGATGATGCTTCTATGCGACAAATGACTAATTTCGATGTTGTATATTGCTGTAATGTGCTTATATATTTTGATACAAAAGCTAAGATTAAAGTTGTATCTCATTTATATAATAGTTTGCAAAAGCCTGGCTATTTATTTATCGGATATTCAGAAACATTACACGGAATATCCAAAGCTTTTAAGTTAATAAGTTATCCTAAAACAATTGGTTATAAGAAGGAGTGATAATGAAAAAGGTAATATTGGTAGCAGATGATTCACCTTCAATAAGAAAATTTGTGTCATTTTCGCTTACAATGCAGGGTTATGAAGTGATCTCTGCTTGTGATGGAATGGAAGCTCTTGAAAAATTACCTAATGCTAAAGTTGATTTGGTAGTTACAGATTTAAATATGCCCAATATGGATGGATTTGAATTAATAAAAGCTATTAGAGCTAATCCTGAATACGAAGAATTGCCAATAATTATATTATCATCATTATCTTCTAGTGAAGATATTGAAAAGGGTATGAGTTGTGGGGCAAACTCTTATTTGGTTAAGCCTTTTGATCCCAAAAGAATACAGTATGAAGTTTCAAAATATTTAAGTTAATAAAAATTGGAGATAGAAATGAGTGCACCTCTTAAATTCTTAATTGTTGACGATTCGGTTACTATGAGAAGAATTGTAGCAAATACATTAAAAAATTTACAATACAATGATTTTGTAGAAGCAGGTGATGGAAAAGAAGCATTAGCTAAATTACAAGCAGATCCTTCTTTAAATTTTGTTATTACAGATTGGAATATGCCAGTTATGACAGGTCTTGAGTTAACAAAAGCTATTAGAGAAGATCCTAAATTAGCAAAATTACCCATACTTATGGTTACAACAAGAGGTGTAAAAGAGGATATAGTTGAGGCCTTACAAGCTAAAGTAAACAACTATATAATTAAACCATTTACACCGCAAATATTAAAAGAAAAAATTGATCAAATTCTTGCAAATTTACAATAAAAACCATAGGTGAAGCAGATGAAACAATTAACGATGAATGACTTGTTTAATAAATTGAATGATCTTAAGACGCTTTTTCAATTTGGGCAAAAGATCATTCCTATTTTGCAGAATTTGATTGATTTTATGCAAGATACAATACCATTATTAGAGAATATAAATAGATCTATTGCAGAATCGACAAGTAAAATACCTAAGGCTTCCAATCAAATTAGTAATGTTACAAGTGCAACAGAGTTAGCAACAACTGAAATACTTGATTTAGTTGATAGTATTTCAGGTAAGATGTATGATATGGAAGCTAAATTAAATTCTTATATCGAAAAAGTTAAGCAAGATATACAAAATGTTGAAAAGTTGAAGGAGTTAGCAAAAGATAATCCTGAACTATTGAAATTCATAGAAGAAAATTTTGTTGTTGATACATCTGTTTTAGAAGAAATTGCAGCTAATTTCCCTTTAATTCAAAATGATGCATACAGTATAACATTATCATTGCAAGTGCAAGATATTACTTCTCAGCAATTAGCAGCAGTAAATCATTTGATCGAATCAGTACAAGAAAATCTTGCTAAATTAATAGATGATTTTGAAACGACACAAATGGATGAATTAGAACATTTAGCAAAAATTGATGTTCCTGAAGGTGCAACATTTGATCCAAATGCTAGATATGATAAATCGGGTGAAAGACAAGAAATGGCAGATGAAATTATTAATCAGGTACAAGATAATTTAAATACTCAAGTTGACCAAAGTGAAATAGATAAATTATTCTCTAAATAGGGGTGGCTATGTCAAATTATGCATTACTAAATGACCCTGAAATGAAAGAAATTTTCGAGAGCTTCGTTGTTGAAACAAGAGAAATTCTCGAAAAATTAGATCTTGAATTAGTTGAGCTTGAAAAAAGAACTGATGATACTAATTTGTTAAATCAGATTTTCAGATCATTCCATACAGTTAAAGGAACAGCTGGCTTTTTAGGTCTTGTGAAAATGCAAGCTGTTACACATAGATTGGAAGATATATTAAATAAATTACGAAAAGGCGAGGTTAAATTAAACTCTGAGATTATGGATGGTATCTTGCAAGGTTTTGATACGATGAAAATTCTTATGGATACAATTGAGAATAATAAAAATGAGGATGTTGAAACAGAAGGCGTTATACAAACTTTAGAAAGCCTTCTTAAGGCTATGGAAAGCGGAGATTTTTCAGCTGTTAGTAGCCAAGCGGCTCCAGAAGTAGCCCAAGTTGAACAAGCTCAAGAACAAGCTCCAGTTGAGGAAAAAGTTGAAACTGTAGCTGAAGAAACTATTAAAGATGAAGAACAGGCTGATGAAGTACAAGAAGAGGAGACTGAAGAAGTAAATGATGAAGCAGAAGAAATAAAAGAAGAGGAAGTAAAAGCAGAAGCTGTAAAAACGGAAGAACCAAAAGAAGAAAAGAAAGAACAAAAGCAACCAGAACAAGCAGTTGCGAAAGTTCAACAACCTGTTGCTCAGCCAAAAGTCGAGCAACCAAAAGCAACTCAACCAGCAGCTCAACCTGCAAAACAAATTGATAATAGCATACGTGTTGATGTAGAAAGATTAGACCAGTTACTTAATATAGTTTCTGAGTTAGTACTAGGTAGAAATAGACTTGCTCAAGTTAATACTGAAATGCAAGTTGAACACGAGGGAACAAAACTTGCAAAAGATTTATTTGAAGCTTATAGACAAATCGATTTAATGACTACAGAGTTACAGCTTGCTGTAATGAAAACAAGAATGATTAAGATTGGTAAAGTATTTAATAAATATCCTAGAGTTGTAAGAGATCTATGTAGAGAAACAAAAAAAGATATTCAATTATTAATTTATGGTGAAGATACAGAATTAGATAAAACCTTAATTGAAGAAATTAATGATCCATTGGTACACTTGATTAGAAATGCTGTAGATCATGGAATCGAAACACCTCAAGAAAGAGTTGCCAAAGGAAAAAATCCTCAAGGTACAGTTATTTTAGCTGCAGAGCACGAAGGTAATAATATTAATATTACAATTCAGGATGATGGTAAGGGAATGGACCCTGAAGTTATTAAAAGAAAAGCAATTGAAAAAGGTTTAATTACAAAAGAAAAAGCGAATGATTTAAATAAAAATGAAATATTTAATTTAATATTTTTGCCCGGTTTTTCTACTGCTGAAAAAATAACTAGTATATCTGGCCGTGGCGTTGGAATGGATGTTGTTAAAACAAATGTTACTAAATTACGTGGAACGATTCAGATTGATTCAGAAGTTGGTAAAGGTACAAAAATAGTAATTAAATTGCCTTTAACATTAGCAATTATTCAGGGATTATTGGTAAGAGTAAAAACAGAAACTGTTGTTATACCTTTAAGCTCTGTCATTGAAGTTGTGAGAGTAGCACCTGAAGAAATATATACAATAAATCAAAATGAAGTTATTAGGATAAGAAATTCTGTACTTTCTTTATTGAGAGTTGAAGATATTTTATATGATGATTTACCAGAAGATGATAATGATAAAAAATGGCAATATGTTGTAATAATTAGTGCTGGTGATAGAAAATATGGAATAAGGGTAGATGAATTAATTGGACAAAAGGAAATAGTGATAAAATCTTTGGGTAGTTACTTAGGTAACATTGAAGGGCTTGCAGGTGCGACAATTATGGGTGATGGTAAAGTAGTTATGATTTTGGATATTGGTGATTTAGTTAATAAAATAGTTACAAAATAAGGTGAAAAATGGATATAAACAATAAAATAAAAGTATTAGTTGTTGATGACTCTGCTTTTATGAGAAAATCAATTTCTATAATGTTGGAATCTGATCCTGAAATACAAGTTATTGGTACTGCAAGAGATGGTGTTGAAGCTATTGAACAAACAAAAAAATTAAAACCTGATATTATTACATTAGATGTTGAAATGCCAAGGATGGATGGGCTCACTGCTTTAGAAAAAATAATGAAGGAGTGCCCAACACCTGTATTAATGCTTAGCTCACTAACTACAGAAGGAGCAGAAACTACTGTCAAAGCCCTTGAATTAGGTGCAGTAGATTTTATAGCCAAAGAATTATCATTTGTTAGCGTAAATATAGTCAATATTAAAGATAATCTACTAAAAAAAGTAAAAGGAATAGTTAAACATAGGAAACATAAAGAAAGACTTCTTAAATTACAGGGCTTAAGTTTAGAACAAGAAAAGAAATATACACCACCTACACCTCTAAAAGCAGGTCAATTAGTTAAAGGTCAATATAAGGCTGTAGCGCTTGGTATTTCTACAGGTGGTCCTATGTCTTTACAACAAGTGATTCCAAAATTAAAAGCTGATTTAAATGCTCCAGTATTTATTGTTCAACATATGCCACCTAAATTTACAAAGTCATTAGCTGATAGATTAAATTCATTAAGTCAGCTTGAAGTTAAAGAAGCTGAAAATGGTGAAGTCGTAAAAAATAATGTGGTTTATATTGCTCCTGGTGGCTATCACATGATATTTAGAAAAAACGGACCAAATGTGACTATTGAAATAAGTAACGAACCGGCTAATACACTTCATAAGCCCTCTGTTGATGTAATGGTTAGTTCTGCAGTAAAAGTTTACGGAAAAAATTTGCTTGGTGTTATTATGACAGGTATGGGTAAAGATGGTTTTGAAGGTATTAAAGAACTTAAAGAAGTAGGCGGTCATGCTATTGCTCAAGATGAAATGAGTTGTGTTGTTTATGGGATGCCAAAAGCAATTGTTGACGCAGATTTGGCTGATATAGTAGCACCGCTTGATAAAATCGCAGAACATATTAACAGGGTATTTTAATGGATAAAGAAGATAAAAGTGCTCAATTTGAAGATTATATTTATCGCGAAATAGATTTCAAAGTTCCTAAATCGGGTAATATTATTAAAGCTGAAAATGTTACATTAACGGGAATGCATAAACTAACGCTTGATGACGATCCTGCAGAAAATGTTAAGGTGTTAATTAAAAAAGACCGAAATGATAACATCAAAGAAATAAAATTCGTTTGTAGTTGTGGGCAAACAAAAACTGTGATATTAGATTATGATGATGATGAAAACCAATCTTAAAGATTGGTTTTTTTATTATAATAAAAATGTAAAATGGCATAATATTTGTTATTATACAAATAAAAAAAGCCATGAAAAAATTAGTTACACATACTGCAGCACACCTTGAAAAAATGCTTGATTATTATGCATTAAAGAATAAAATTATTAGTAGAAATATTGCAAATGTTGCAACTGATGGATATAAAAGGCAAGATGTAAACTTTAAAGATGAGCTCGATGGGGAACTTTCTAGAAATATGAAAACTAATGATCCAAAACATATTCAAGATCCTAAATCTCAATTTCCTGTTGATCATAAATATGCAGATTTTGAAATAACAGAAGATGAAAATCCTGAAAAAATTTCTGGTATAAATAATGTTGATATTGACAAAGAAATGACAGAACTTGCATCTAATAATATTAAATTTAAATTTGCAGCTAAAAGATTAAATAGTTATTATAAAAATTTACAAGGTGTAATTAAAGGTGAAAGAGGTGGATAATGAGAATAAGTAATAATTTTTTAGGTTTTGATATTAGTGCTGCTGGAATGTCTATCCAGAGAAAGAAAATGAATTTAATTGCTGAAAATATTGCAAATGCTAATACTACGAGAACTGAAAATGGAACACCTTATAAGAAAAAATATTTAGCTGTTCAACAAAGAGCTTTAGAAGAAGCTAAATTAACTGATGATGAGAAACTATTACTTAAAATTAAAGATCCTTTTCATATTGATAGAGGTAAAGAATTTGATGAAAATAAAGAGATCAATTTAAGGGCTCAAGTAATGGAAGATCAAAAAGAGGGGGATTTAGTATATCAACCTGATCATCCCGATGCTGATGAAAATGGTTATGTAAGAATGCCAAATGTTAATATTATTACTGAAATGGTTGATATGATTGCGGCATCAAGAGCTTATGAAGCTAATCTAACAGCTCTCAATACTAGTAAACAATTAGCAAAAGATTCATTAGAGATATAATATGAAAATTAATGGTTTAAATTCAGTATCTTACCAGTATCAGACAAATAATAATAAGAAGGTTAGTAATCAAAATAAGTTTAATGAATACTTAAAGGCAAATTTTGAAAAAAAAGTTAATTTAGATTTGAACAATGAAGAGATACAATACTTTAAAAAAACTTATCCTGTTAATGCTTATGAAGTTGCTAATTATAAATCTCCTTTTGCTGAAATTAAATTGGGTCAAATTATAGATAGGAAAGTATAATGAAATTACAAGGATTAAATAGATTATCCCCTGAATTTAGAAATATTCAACCTTTTGAGCCTGAAAAAATACAAAAGGGTGGAGTAACAGCTTTTGAAAATGTCTTTAATAAAATGGTTAAAGATGTTAATAAAGATCAATTGGATGCTAACAAGGCTACTGAAGATTTTTTAAATGGTGAAGATATTGAAATCCATGAAGTTATGATAGCTGCTGAAAAAGCTAAAACCAGTTTAGATCTTTTAGTTGAAATTAGGAATAAAACTTTGGATATGTATAAAGAATTAACAAGAATTCAAATTTAGGTATTGAAAAATGGCTGCTGAAGAAGAAAAAAGTCAATTTACGGCATTATTGGGAATTTTTAATAAATTTACTCTTCAACAAAAAATTATACTTGGTTCTGTTCTTGCGGTAATAGTTATTATTATAGGTGTATTATTATTTGCAATGAATGAACCAACATACACTACATTATTTTCTAATTTAAGCCCTCAGGATGCACAAAAAACAGTTGAGTATTTGAATGCTCAGAAAGTACCATTTAAATTAGAAGATAATGGCCAAACTGTTAAAATACCTAAAGAAAAATTATATGAAATAAGAATCGCACTGGCCTCACAGGGAATTCCATCATCTGGTATTATTGGATATGAGTTATTTGATCAGAATAATTTAGGAATGTCCGAGTTTCAGCAAAAATTAAACTTTAAAAGAGCTCTTGAAGGAGAATTAACTAAAACAATTTTGGGAATTCAAGCAATTGAACAAGCTAAAGTTAATATTGTATTACCTGAAAAAAATGTTTTTAAAGATGAAGAAAAACCTACTACAGCCTCTGTAGTTGTAAAGTTAAAACCTGGGGCAATGCTAAATAAAGGTAATATTTTGGCAATAATAAATTTAGTTTCTCATAGTGTTGAAGGATTAACTCCTGAAAATGTTGCTGTTTTAGATAATAGAGGTAGATTGCTTTCACGTGATTTTAATGAATCAGATCCTTTGGTTTCTGTTAGTACAAAGCAATATGAGGTTAAGACACAAGTAGAAGATTATCTATCCAAGAAGGCACAAACTTTATTAGATAATGTATTAGGAATTGGTAATTCATATGTAACTGTTAATGTCGAACTCAATTTTGATCAGGTAGAAAGGGAGTTAAAATCATATGATCCTAATTCGCAAGTAGCTATAAGTGAACAAAAAGTTAATCAAGAAAAATCTGAAGGTCAGCAAAATCAAAATACACAATCTTCAACCACTGTTAATTATAATGTGAGTGAATCTTTTGAAAAAATTATACAAGGTACTGGAGTAATCAAAAGATTAACAGTTGCTGCTGTGATAAATCAAAATCTTGAGAAAAAAGCTGAACAAGCTGCAACACCAACAGAAGAAGGTGCGCCAAAACCACCAGTTCAACAAGTTGATTTGAATCAATTAAAAGACGAATTACAAAATTTAGTTAAACAGTCAGTTGGAGTTGATGAGACAAGGCAAGATCAAATTACTTTGAGTGTTTTACCGTTTTTTGGTGAAGATTTATCGCCAAGAGAAGTTCCTTCTTCAATTGTACAAAATATCGATAAATTTAGTAATATTATTTTGATGTTAGTTGGTATTATTGGTGCTTTAATTGTTCTAAAAATGTTACTAAATAAATTGAAAAATGAAAAAGTTATTATTGGAAAAGTTGAAGCAAAAGATGGTAGTGAAGTTTTTGTACCTTTACAACAAACACAAGAAGGACAAATTCTTTTACCTACTGGTAAGACACCAGAACAATTAGAAAGAGAGAAAAAGCAATTACAAACACGTAAGAAAAGAGAGTTAGCAGCATTACAAGATGAAGATATTGAAGAAGAAATTACAGAAGATGCATTTATCAGAGAAGCAAATTTAAATAAAATTAGAACTTACGTAGCCAAAAATCCAAGTGAAGCAGCAAAATTAATTCATGCATGGTTGAGCGAAGATGAAGGATATTAATCAACAACAAGGGCAAAATAAAAATTTAGGGGCTTTATTAGAATCACCTAAAGTACCGGTTAAAACCGCTAATGTTACAGGTGCACAAAAAGCTGCACTATTGATGATTGCTCTGGATGTAGATGTTGCATCAGAAGTATTTAAATATCTGGATCCAGCGGAGGTGGAATTAATTTCTACTGAAATTACAAAGGTAAAAAATATTCCACAAAATACTATCGATAGTGTGATGCAAGAATTCCGCGATATGATTGTTGCTCGTGAATACTTGCTCGAAGGGGGTATTGAATATGCACAAGCAGTTTTGGAAAAATCATTTGGTTTAGCTAAAGCATTGGAAATTATCGAAAAAGTGCGAAACTTAACCACGCTACGCGGTTTTGATGTGCTTAAAAAGGCTGATTCTGCGCAATTAGTTAACTTTTTAAATAAGGAGCATCCGCAAACTATTGCTTTAATATTATCACACTTAAACCCTGATCAAACAGCAGCAGCCTTAAAGGAATTACCTGAAAGTATAAGGGCCGATGTAGCGTATAGGATTGCAACACTTGGAAAAATTTCACCTCAAACATTAAAGCAAATAGAGAGAGTAGTGGATGAAATGGCTGGATTAACATTAGGACAATCATTAAGTAAAATTGGCGGTCCTAAAAGTTTGGCTAATATATTAAATAGAACCAGTGTTAGTTTAAGCAAAGAAATTATGGAAAGTATCGAGCAAAAAGATCCAGAAGTTGCTTTGGAAATTAAAAGACTTATGTTCTTGTTCGACGATATTATTTACATACAAGATAAAGATATACAAAGAATTTTAAGAGAAGTTGATAGAAGAGATTTAGCACTTTCATTAAAAATTGCAGATGATAGAGTTAAAGAAAAAATATTTAAGAATATGTCTGAAAGAGCTAGTGAATTGCTTAAAGAAGAATTACAATATATGGGGCCTGTTAAACTTAAAGAAGTTGAAGCAGCTCAAGCTAGAATTATAGATATTATCAAACAATTAGAAGAAAACGAAGAAATATCATTGAACATTAGAGGCGGTAGTCAGGAAGTTTATGTCTGATGCTATTAAAATAAAATTAAGAACTAAAAAAGTTAACATTAAAACAACTGATGAAATACCTTCTATTACTTTTGATTATGAAGATGATGTTAATAAAAAAAATCCAGAAGAGTTATTTTTAGAGCAACAGTTAGCTAAAAAATATCAAGAAGGTTTTGAAGATGGTTATAACAAAGCAAAAGCTGAATTAGAGGAAAGTTTTAATCAAGACTTGCAAACGACTATCGATGAATTTAATAATATTTTACAGGAAATACAAAACCAATTAAGTGTGTATGATAAAATATTTGAACCGCTTGTTATAGAAACTGCATTATTTATTGCTAAAAAAATTATTAAAAGAGAATTGGATGAAAATTCAATAATTGAAGAAAATTTAAGAGCTGCATTAAAGAAAGTTTTCGGTGCTAATAGCATTCTTATAAAATTAAATTCTGAAGATTATGAGTTGATTATAAACAGAACTAATTTGAAAAATGAAATTGAAAATTTCAATAAAATTAAATTTGAAATAGATGATAATTTACTTAGGGGGGATTGTGTCATTGAAACAGATATAGGTAATGTTGATGCTAAAATTACTACTCAAATGGAAGAGTTGGTTACTAACTTAAGATTAAAAATTTATAATATTTTAATAGATGAGCAATATCTTGAATGAAAATGAGATAGAACTTTTTAATAGTTATTTTAATAAATTTACTAATGTAATTGAACTTACTGAACCTATTAAAGTTTATGGCAAAGTAACCGATGTTATTGGACTGGTTATAGTTTCTAACGGTCCTAATGCACCATTAGGGGAATTATGTACAGTTGTTGATAAATATGGTAGAGAAATTTGTAAAAGTGAAATAGTTGGTTTTAAAGAAGGAAAAATATTATCTATTGCTTTAGGGGAAGTTGATAATATCTCTCCATCATGCTATGTTTACAGTACAGGAAGGCCATTTTATGTACCATGTGGTAATGAGTTACTGGGTAGAGTGCTTGATGGTTTAGCACAGCCGTTAGACGGCTTACCTGAACCTATTACTAATGAATATCGGCCAATCTACAATAATCCTCCTGATCCACTTTCAAGAAAGAGAATTACAGATAAAATACAAACAGGTATAAGATCAATAGATGCATTGCTTACTATAGGAAAAGGGCAACGTATGGGTATTTTTGCCGGTTCTGGTGTTGGTAAAAGTACTACTTTGGGTATGATAGCACGAAATACATCTGCTGATGTTAATGTTATTGCTCTTGTGGGCGAGCGAGGTAGAGAGGTTAGAGAGTTTATTGAAAGAGATTTAGGAGAAGAAGGACTTAAAAGATCTGTTTTAGTTATTGCTACATCAGATAAATCTCCTTTAATTCGTATAAAAGCTGCATATGTTGCAACAACAATAGCTGAGTATTTTAGAGACCAAGGTGCCGATGTTATGTTTATGATGGATTCTGTTACTCGTTTTGCAATGGCACAAAGGGAGATTGGGTTAACTATCGGTGAACCTCCTACTACAAAAGGATATACTCCATCTGTGTTTGCATTATTACCAAAATTGTTAGAACGTGCAGGAACGTCCGATAAAGGTTCTATTACAGGGTTATATACTGTATTGGTTGATGGTGATGATATGACTGAGCCTATTGCTGATGCTGTACGTTCAATATTAGATGGACACATTGTTCTTTCAAGAAAATTGGCTCACAAAGGTCAGTATCCAGCTATAGATCCTCTTCAAAGTGTTAGTCGTTGTATGACTGATATTGTTGATAAGCCTCATAAAATGGCGGCACAGAAATTTAATGAAATTTTAGCTACTTATCGTGATGCTGAAGATTTAATCAATATTGGAGCTTATGTTAAAGGTAGTAATCCAAACATTGACTATGCAATATCTAAAATTCAAAATATTCAAAATTTCTTAAAGCAAGATATTTTTGAAAAAATTTCTATTGATGATGCCATTAATCAGCTTAAAAGTTTGGTAGGTTAGATATATGGCTAAGTTTAATTTTAAATTTAACGCATTAAAAAAATATAAAGAGAATCTTGAAAAAATTGCTCAAAAAGAATTAGCAGAAATAAATCTTGAAATAAATTCGATAAAAGAAAAAATCAAAAAAGTTAATGATGATAAAATCAAAGCTAGAGATTTATTATTAAAAAAAGAAAAAATTTCTGGTTTTGACTTGAATTATTATCAAGATTTTTGTAACTTTTCAGATACAACTTTAAAAATGTTAGAAGAAGAATTAAAAAAAGCTGAAAAGAGAAAAGAACAAAAAATTCTTGAATTACAGCAAAAAACTAAAGAAAAAAAAATTGTCTATCGAATTGAAGAAATTCATAAAGAAAACTTTGAATTCGAACAAAATAAACTTGAACAAATTTTTATTGATGAGTTAGCAACAGTAAGATTTACGAGAGAAACAGGTGAAAAATAGCATTCTTTACATACTTATTTTTATAGTAACTTTTATTTTAACTACGGCGGGAATAGTTTATTTTAATGAAAAATATGAAAATATTTTTGCTTTTAACTTCAAACCTGTTGTTGATAGTGTAAAACTTAGGGAAGAATTATTACTTCAAGAAAAAAAATTAGCTGAAAAGAAAAAACAAGATTCTTTAGCGCAAATTCGTAAGAATGATTCAATTCTTGCTGAAATACAAAAACAAGAAGAATTACTTAAATTGGCTAAATTAGAAAAGAAAAAACAAGATTCTCTTAAAATAGTTGAAAAAAAATTAAAAGAACAAGAAGCTTATAAAGAGTGGATAAAAAGCACCCTGAAAATTTTTGCTAAAATGGATGCTAAAAATGTTGTTAAAATTTTGGAAAATTATTCCGATAATGTAGTAAGAGATCTCATCTATGAGATGAAAGATGCTCAAGCAGCTGAGGTCTTATCTGTTTTAGCAAAAACAAATCCAGAAAGAGCAGCAAAAATTACAGGGGCTAAATATGCAAATCAATCCACTAATAGCGGTACAAAATGAAAATTTGTTAGGTTTTAATAGTATATTAGCAGATCCTTCCAATAATGATTTTGCAAAAGTTTTTAATACTTTTCTAGCTGTTAATCAACTTGAAACATCTTCTACTAATACTGTTTTATTAAGTTCTGAGTTTTCTAATGTTACTCCTAGTTATATAGAACCAAATACAGTTTTTAATTTAAGTAATTTTTCTCAAAAAATATCGAATATTAATTCTTTTAATCTTAATAAGATTGATAATATTGATAACTTATCTGTTATATCTGATAAAATTATCACAAAAAATGAAATCGAAAATATTATACTATTTATCAAAAATAATTTAGAAGATATTAAAGAAATATCCTTAAATGGGAAATTATTACCTATTGAAAAAATTGATAACTTATTTGATCTAGAAAATTTAGAAGAAGGTGATACCTTAAATATTGTTTTCCCAAATTTATTTATTAATCTTACTGTTATAAACGATTATGTTAAAATTGGTTATATTTCTAATACTCAAAATGGTGATAAATTAGGTGATAGTTTTAATAAGATAATAAGTAAATTCGATTTACAAGAAAATACTAATTCAACAATAACATCACAATTAGTTGATACTAATTATGATATGAATGAACTTAATAATTTTAACAATTTTGCTAATGACGCAATAAAAGAAAACAATTTAAAAGATTTGGATAATAATTCAAAAATAGGGCAAGATACTAAGACAAAATTAAGCTCTGAGGAGTTAAAGGATTTAGTTAAAAATTTTGCCGGAGAAAAACCAAATAATAATGCAAAAGTAGTAGATTATAACCCGATACAAAATGCAGAAGTTGAAACAAAATTAACATCAGAAGAGTTAAAAGAATTAGCAAAGAACGTAAAAAGTGAAATACAAAATAAAAATCAAATAATAACTGATTATGAAATTATTCAGGGTGAGACTTTAAAAGATAAAATATCATCTGATAAAATAAATGAGTTAACAAATATCAAAAATAATGCTGCTGAAAATGGTCAATTATTGAATTCTAACAATAAAAATGGCGATATCAAAGTTAGTTTGAATAATACTACAGAAAATTCAAACGATATCAAAAATAAAATCAATAATATTAATATTGCAAAAGAAAGCCAAAGTGCCGAATTGGTTGATAACAAAGATAATGACTTGAATATTGAAAAAATAACAAAAGTTGAAGTTAACAAACAAAACGAAATAGCAGATGATAAAGAGTTTATAGAAATTAAATCATCAGGTGAAATTAAGATAGCTGCTAATAAAACACATTTTTCTACAAGCTCATCAAAAGTTGATAATGAAAAGATTGAAAGCCAAAAATTAACTGAAATTAATAATGATATGTTTGATACAAAGAAAGCAGGTGAAAATTTAAGTAAAGATTTGAAAGAGACAATTGAAAACAAATTGACTTCAAATAAACCAATTGAAAATCCTAATCTTAAAGAAACAAGAAGGACCTTTGAAAATAATATACATAATCAGGACGCAAAAAGTCCTGTTAATAATGAAAGTAAACTTGCTAATGAAAGTTTTGCAAATAATAATAATTTGTTTGATAAGAAATTTGATGATAAAAAAGCAGAATTTTTTGAAAATTCAATAAAAACTCAAATTAATTTTGACTTTAAAAATTATTTTGACGAAATTAAAGAAACTAAAACAAATAATTTAAGCAATAATAATAGTTTTATTTACAAAAATGTTAAAGCATATGAAATAATCAGGGAAATCAATCATTTTGTAACAAGTAGACAAGCTAAACAATTAGTATTACAAATTGAACCTGAAAGACTTGGTAAAATGAAGGTTGGGATAGAAGTTTATAATAACACTGTCAGAGCTAATGTTGAAGTTGAGAATGAAACAGTCAAAAGAATGATTGAAAATAACCAAAATTTATTAAAAGAATCACTTGCTCAACAAGGATTACAATTAGTTGGTTTCTCTATAAGTCTAAGTTCTAATAATGAAAAGAGTGGAAGTGGTCTGTTGCAAAATAATAAAAAGAATCATAAAAAATTTAATTTAAAAGATGAGTTGAATTCAAAAGATGAAGTAGCTGAAGTAGATTTAACTGCTACTAAAAAGAAAATGGGTTATAATAGTTATGAATATATAGTTTAGGAGAAAGAATGAATATTAATAGTGTAAATAGTGCAGGGTCTTATCAAAGTAATTCTTCTAATAAAAGTAAAGATGTTTTAGGGAAAGACGATTTTTTAAAAATGTTGTTGGCACAATTAAAGAATCAAGATCCACTAAATCCAATGGATAGTGCACAATATTCTGCACAGTTAGCACAGTTTAGTACATTGGAGCAGATTACAAACTTAAACCAAAATATGAAAGATTTTCTTAATACTAATCTTTTGACATCGCAAGCAATTAATAATGCTCTTTCTGCAAATTTGATTGGAAAGGATGTTAAAATAGATAATAAAATTTTTGAATATAATGGACAGGAAAAGATAACTTTTGGCTATAATTTGGCGCAATCAACTAATAATGTAAATATCAAAATATATGATGCTAATGGAAATTTAGTGAAACAGTTTGAAAATGTTAATTCTAATGCTGGAGATAATACACTTGAATGGAATTTTGAAAATGAAAATGGTATAAAAGTTTCCAGGGGTTCATATAGAATTGAAATTGAAGCTAAAAGTATGGCGGGCGATAAATTATCTCCTATTCTTTATCAGTTTGGAAAAGTTACATCAATAAAATTTACATCTGAAGGGCCAAAACTGGTTATTAATGGTATTGAATACAACTTATCCGATGTTATGGAAATTTCTATGGGCTAAGTTATTAATGGGAGGTTGCTATGAATGAAATTAACGGTGTAAGTGTTCCCTTTGTCCCGATCCAAAAAGAGCCAATTTCTACAATTGATAGAAAAATCAAAGGGACAGGTAATAGATTTGATAGTATTTTCCAAGAGGAAATTGATAAACTTAAAATTTCTGCTCATGCCTCAAAAAGGTTGGATGCGAGAAACATTGAGTTAACACCTGAAAAGATGGAAAAACTTATGGAAGCAGTAAAAAAGGCAGAAATGAAAGGGGGGCGTGATACTTTAATTATGATGGAAAATACGGCTTATGTTATTAATATTCCCAATAAAACAGTTGTAACGGCTATTCCAATTGAAATGACAGCTGAAAATGTTTTTACAAATATAGATAGTGTAGTTTTCGCATTTTAAAATCTTACTAACATTCCAATTCCCTGTTTGTGGTAATCTGGGTAAATTATAAAAGATTTATCCAGATTATTTTTTTTATCGGTAATTACATCTGCAATATTATATGAAATAATTCCTGCCATAATCACATCAGAAAACCAGTGATTATTTGAGTATATGCGTTCTAATGATGTTCCAGCAGCTAATGAGTATAAAAAAATTGTAGCGTATGTATTATTTAAATGTTTTGAAAAAACTGTTGCTAAAGTGAAAGCTATTGCAGTATGGCCTGATGGTAAAGATGTATAATCAAATTTTGTTTGGAAAAATCTGTATTTGGAAGGACCTTCATTAACATAGGGTCTACTTCGTCCAGTGATTGTTTTTAGAGTAGTAATGGTGATACCAGTGAAAAATAAACTATTAGTTAAATCTCTTCCTATTTCATATAGTTGATTATTTTGAAAGTAATAACCAAATGCATATATGCTAAGAGATATTGGTGCAATTAATTTGATTTCACCACAATTTTTAATAACGTTGAGTGGTTTTTCAATTTCTGGGTAATTATTTTTTAAATTTCTTTTGTATATACTTTTATCAAATATAAATGATGAAGTTATTAGAGAAGTGTAAAATAATTTATTCGCTAAATTATCTTTAGAGATTAATTTGCTTGTTAATTTTGAACCGGAGTATATAGTATAATTAATTTCATTTAATAATGATATTTGTGAAGTATCATTATTGTAAAAAGCGAAAAGGATGTTTGCCAAAAATATTAGTAATAAAATATTTTTTTTCATATCTTAAAATTTGAAATTTGAATTTTTAATATAAGAATTTTAAGTCGGGGGAAAAAATGAAATTCTTTGTGATGATTATTTTAATTTGCTTTTCTTTATTTGCACAACCAATTCAAGCAATTAGGGGGGTATGGCTTACTAATGTTGATAGTGAAGTTTTAAATTCTAAAGAAGGTATCGTTGAAGCTGTTAATTTATGTAAAGAATTAAAAATCAATACAATCTGTGTTGTTACATGGAATAAAGCAATGACTACATATCCCAGTAAGATTGCAAAATCTGTGACTGGAATTGAAATAAATCCAATCTGGCAAGGTAGAGATCCTTTGAAAGAACTTATTGAAGAGGCTCATAAAGAAAATATTAAAGTTATTGCCTGGTTTGAATTTGGTTTTTCGTCATCCTACAACGAAGATGGCGTAATAATACTTAAAAACAGACCACAATGGAAGGCAATAGATAACCATGGTAAACTTGTTAAAAAAAATGGATTTGAGTGGATGAATGGCTTTCATCCAGATGTGCAGCAATTTATGTTAGATTTGATTTTGGAAGTCGTTAGAAATTATGATATTGATGGAATACAAGGTGATGATAGATTACCTGCCTTGCCTTCATCTGCTGGATATGATGACTATACTGTTAAATTGTATAAAAAAGAGCATAAAGGTAAAATACCACCCCAAAATAATAAAGATGAAAAATGGATTCAATGGCGTGCGAATTTATTAAATCAATATATGGAAAGGATTTACAAAGAAGTTAAAAGCATCAAACCTAATGTGCTTGTAACTATGGCTCCAAGTATATATCCATGGTCAAAAGAGGAATATTTACAAGATTGGCCCACATGGGTTGAAAATGGCTGGGTCGACTTTATTTTTCCACAACTTTATAGATATAAAATAGAAGATTATCAAAAAGTTTTGAAAGAAGTTGTGCAAGAACAAATTTCTGAGGAAAACTTAAATAAATTTTATCCAGGATTATTAATAAAAGTTGGTAACAAATATCCAGACGAAGTTTTTTTAAGGGAAATGATACAAAGCAATAGAAATCTTGGTGTAAATGGTGAAGTATTTTTCTTTTATGAAGACTTAAAAAAATTCAAGAATGTATTATTAGAAATATATAAAGATGATAATGTAATTTTTCCATTAAAATAATGGTGTAAAAAATGAAAAAGATTTTATCCGTTTTGTTATTTCTTAGTGTTTTAATTGCACAAAAATTACCAGAGTTTATTAACAGCGAAATAAAAAAGGGAAATTTTACTCGTGCTTCTTATTTAATTGATAGCTTAATAATTTTCGGAAAAGTAACAGATTTGGAGAAGTGGTATTTTAATTTTGAAAAAGATAAATTACAAAGAATTAGATTGGATTTTACCAAGAATTTAAATGATTTAATGCCATATATTAAAAAATATTATCCAAATATTAGCGTTGATGAAATTCGAAAATATGAAGAAGATAACTCCTTAGAGTGTATGATTATAGATGGTGAAAAAAAATATTTTTATAATGCAGATAAAAATCTCTTTAGGATAAATTCTAAATTGCGTGAGATTAAAAATAATATTGAACAACCAAAACTAACTGGTTATCAAGAAACTACTTATAAAGAAATTCCAGAACTTATAACTAAATTTAAGGATAAAAGGGAAAGGTTCTTCAATCCTGTTAATATTACATATAAATATCGTGTAACTTTAAAGCCAAATGTTATACCAGATGGAGAAATTGTAAGAGCGTGGTTACCATTCCCAAAAGAAAATTCAAGGCAAAGAAATATCAAATTACTTTCAGCAAATGATAGTGTTTATATTATTTCTGATAATACAAAAATGCATAGAACAATATATTTTGAAAAAAGAACTAAAAAAGATGAGCCAACAATTTTTGAGTATTTTGTAAGTTATGAATCATACGCAGAAGTAAATTTGATTGATGAAAATAATATTGTCGATAAAGATTATGCTAAAATTGAAGAATTAAAGCCATATTTAACAGAATTTCCGCCGCATATAGTGTTTACAGATAAAATTAAAGAACTTTCAAATAAAATTGTTGGCAATGAGAAGAATAAATTTAGGATTATGAAAAAGATATATGACTGGATTGATGATAATATTCCCTGGGCATCGGCAAAGGAGTATTCGACAATAGAAAATATTCCTGAATATGTTGTTGATAATAAGCATGGAGATTGTGGTCAGGTTAGCTTGTTGTTTATTACATTGTGTAGATTGAATGGAATTCCAGCAAAATGGCAAAGCGGTTGGATGTTCCATCCAAGTGAAATAAATTTGCATGATTGGGCAGAAGTATATTTTGAACCTTATGGTTGGATACCTATTGACCAATCTTTTGGCAAACACAATTTTGAAAATTACGATGAAAAATATTTCTTTTTGGGAAGCACAGATAACTATCATTTTATTGTAAATGATAATATTTCACAGGATTTTTTTCCATTTAAGATATATCCAAGAAGCGAAACGGTTGATTTCCAGAGGGGTGAATTAGAGTGGAGAGGAGGAAATATTTATTTCAATAATTGGCAATACGAAATGGAGGTATCATATAACAAATAAATTTGTTTATTTAGAATATTATTCTTAATTTTGCAAAGATGAAATTTAGTAATTTTGAACATATATGGTCTATAGTTAAAAAACAACCTGTGAGCACTCTTTGGGGAGATGAAAGAATTATTTTAAAGAGAGGACAATCTTTTGATTGTTCTCTTTTTTATATATCAAGTTTTTAAAAGCACAGTATTTGCTACTGTGCTTTTTTTATATGTTTACTAATAATGAAATATATTGCAATATAATGGATAATATTACAAATATAATACATATTATACATAAATAGTGTATAAAATTACAAAACATTAAAATTTAAAATCGTAAGTTTGTAAAAAAATTGAAAGGTTTAATATGAAAAAAGGAAAATTGATATTACAAGATGGTAGCAGTTTTGAAGGTTTTTCTTTTGGTTATGAAAAAAGTGTTGCTGGCGAAGTTGTTTTTAATACTGCAATGGTTGGATATCCTGAAAGTTTGACAGATCCATCTTACAACAGCCAGATTTTAGTATTTACTTATCCTTTAATAGGTAATTATGGAGTTCCAGATAGCAAAATTGAAAATGATATTGAAATGAATTTTGAATCTTCCCAAATACATGTAAGTGGTTTGATAGTTAGCAATTACTCTGAAAATTATAGTCATTGGAAAGCAAGTAAAAGTTTATCAGATTGGTTAATTGAGAATAAAGTTCCTGCACTTTGTGGTATAGATACAAGAGCATTAACTAAAAAGTTAAGAGAATATGGTACTATGGCAGGTAAAATTATATTTGATGAGGATATTTACTTCAAGGATATTACGCAGGAAAATTTAGTTAAAGAAGTATCTTGCAAAGAAGTGAAAACTTATGGAAAAGGGAAGAAAAAAATTGTTTTAGTTGATTGTGGCGCCAAATACAATATTATTAGGTGTTTAATGGAGTTTGATACAGAAATAACTGTTGTCCCCTGGGATTATGATTTTAATACATTAAGTTATGATGGATTATTTATTTCAAATGGGCCAGGAAATCCTAAAATGTGTGATATTACCATAGAAAATATAAAAAAATCATTTGAAAAGAATAAACCAACAATGGGAATATGTTTAGGTAATCAATTATTAGCACTGGCTTCTGGAGCTGATACTTTTAAGTTGAAATATGGGCATAGAAGTCATAACCAACCTGTTAAACTTTACGGGACTAACAGAGTGTATATTTCATCCCAAAATCATGGCTATGCAGTAGATGACAAAACTCTGCCTGATGACTGGGATATCTTTTTTACTAATTTAAATGACAATACGAATGAAGGAATTAAACACAAAACAAAACCAATTTTTTCAGTCCAATTTCATCCAGAGGCTTTTAGTGGACCTAATGATACCAAATTTTTATTTGAAGAATTTATAAAATTATTATAGGAGTAAAAATGAAATTATTAGATATAAAAAAAGTAATAGTTTTAGGCTCGGGAGCATTAAAAATTGGAGAAGCAGGAGAATTTGATTATTCCGGTTCACAAGCACTCAAAGCTTTAAAAGAAGAAGGTATTCAAACAATTCTGATAAATCCAAATATAGCAACTATTCAAACATCAGAAAATATTGCTGATAAAATATACTTTCTACCTATTTTGTGGAATTTTGTAGAAGAAGTTATTCAAAAGGAAAAACCTGATGGAATATTACTTGCCTTTGGTGGGCAAACTGCTTTAAATTGTGGTATTGAGCTTTACAAGAGGGGAATTTTAGAAAAATATAATGTAAAAGTGCTTGGTACTCCTGTGCAAGCGATAATTGATACAGAAGATAGAGAAAATTTTGTTAATAAATTAAATGAGATATCTATAAAAACACCTAGAAGTGTTGCAGTAGAAAATGTAAATGACGCAATTGAAGCAGCAGCAAAATTAGGTTATCCAGTTATAATAAGAGCAGCTTATACACTGGGAGGACAAGGTAGTGGTTTTTGTTCTAATGAACAGGAATTAATAAAGTTGGCATCAAATGCGTTATCATATTCTAATCAAATTCTTGTAGAAGAATCATTGAAGGGTTGGAAGGAAATAGAATACGAAGTAGTTAGAGATAAATATGATAACTGTATAACTGTTTGTAATATGGAAAATTTTGATCCGCTTGGTATTCACACTGGCGAAAGTATTGTTGTTGCGCCATCACAAACATTATCAAACGAAGAGTATCAACTTTTAAGAGATATTGCTCTTAAGGTTATTCGTCACATTGGTATTGTTGGGGAATGTAATATTCAATTTGCATTAGATCCTAAATCCTTAGATTATAGAGTAATTGAAGTAAATGCAAGACTTTCGCGTTCCAGTGCTCTGGCATCAAAGGCAACAGGTTATCCATTAGCTTTTGTTGCTGCAAAGTTAACTTTGGGATATGGGTTATTTGAAATAAAAAATTCAATAACAAAAGTTACATATGCATGTTTTGAGCCAGCATTGGATTATATTGTTGTTAAAATTCCAAGGTGGGATTTAAATAAATTCAAAGGTGTATCTCGCCAAATTGGAAGTAGTATGAAATCTGTAGGGGAGGTTATGGCTATTGGTAGAACTTTTGAAGAAGCTATTCAAAAGGGATTAAGGATGATTGGCCAGGGTATGCATGGGTTTGTTGGTAATAATCATTTAAATTTTAATTCTTTAAGTGATATTGAAAATGAGTTATTAAATCCAACTGATATGCGAATTTTTGCTATTGCTGAAGCTCTTGAAAAAGGTATTACTGTTGAAAAAATTCATGATATTACTAAAATTGATAAATGGTTTTTGTATAAATTGGAAAATATAGTTAATGTGAAAAATGAGTTTGTAAAATATAATTCATTAAATGATTTGCCTTTTGGATTGTTAAACAAAGCTAAGCAATATGGATTTTCTGATTTTCAAATAGCAAGGTTAGTGTTCAAGGATGCAATGAATATTTACGAAGCAATGGAGAAAGTAAGAAATTTCAGAAAGATGAATAATATAGTTCCCTATGTTAAACAAATTGATACTTTAGCTGCTGAATATCCTGCTCAAACAAATTATTTATATTTAACATATAATGCAAGTTCTCATGATATAGAATTTTTTAATGATGAAAAATCTATAATTACTTTAGGAAGCGGTGCTTATAGAATAGGTAGTTCTGTGGAATTTGATTGGTGTTGTGTTAATGCAGCACAAACTACAAAAGAGGTTGGTTATAGGTCTATAATGATAAACTTCAATCCGGAAACAGTAAGTACTGATTATGATATATGCGATAGATTATATTTTGATGAGCTTTCTTATGAAAGAGTAATGGATATAATAGATCTGGAAAGACCTAGAGGGGTAATAATTTCGATGGGAGGTCAAATACCAAATAATCTTGCTATGAGGTTAAACAAAGCTTGCGTCAATATTCTTGGAACATCTGCTCATAATATAGATAGAGCAGAAAATAGACACAAATTTTCATCAATGCTTGATGAATTAGGAGTTGATCAGCCTAGATGGAAAGAATTATCATCTCTTGAAGATGTTTTTGAATTTGTAAAAGAAGTAGGATATCCGGTAATTGTAAGACCTTCATATGTGTTATCTGGAGCTGCAATGAATGTAGTTTCAAATGATGATGAGTTAAAGTATTTCTTGCAATTAGCAACAAATGTTTCGAAAGAATTTCCGGTTGTAGTTTCTGAATTTATCGAAGATGCAAAAGAAATTGAGATAGACGCTGTTGCAAAAAATGGAGATATCTATGCATATGCAATAAGTGAGCACGTTGAGTTTGCTGGAGTACATTCTGGTGATGCTACAATTGTTTTTCCTCCACAAAAGACATATGTAGAAACAATTCGTAGAATTAAGAAAATATCGAGAAAAATAGCAAAAGAATTGGATATAACAGGTCCTTTTAATATCCAGTTTTTAGCAAAAGATAATAATATTAAAGTAATTGAATGTAATTTAAGGGCATCGAGGAGCTTTCCATTTGTATCTAAAATATTAAAACTTAATTTAATAGATTTAGCTACAAGATTAATATTAGATATTAATGTTAAAAAGCCAAATAAATCGTTGTTCGAGTTAGATTATGTGGGAGTTAAAGCACCACAATTTTCATTTTCAAGGTTACAAAAAGCAGATCCTGTTTTAGGTGTTGATATGGTATCAACTGGGGAAGTTGGATGTATAGGAGAAGATTTTTATGAAGCAATATTAAAATCTATGCTATCTGTTGGTTACAGAATACCGCAAAAGGGAGTATTACTTTCCACAGGTCCAGCTAGATCAAAAGTGGAGTTGTTAAATTCAGCTAAAGTTTTACAGAAAAGAGGACTAAAATTATATGCTACTCCTGGGACTTATAATTATCTGAAAAGCAACGATATAGATGTAGAAGTAGTTGGCTGGCCCGATAGTAAAGATTATGAAAGTAATGCGTTAGATTTGATAAAGGAAAGAAAAGTTGATTTTGTTATTAATATTCCTAAAAATTTGAAACAAGGTGAGTTAAATAATGATTATTTAATAAGAAGGAGTGCAATTGATTACAATATTCCACTAATTACAAATGCAAGATTAGCATCAGCTTTTATAATTGCATTAGATAGAGTAAAAAAATTTTATATAAAGAGTTGGGATGAATATAAATAGCAGAAACTTTAAATAGCAGTATTCTGTAATAAGTAGTAAACGGACGCCAGTAATTCCCTTGAGATAACTTAAGGGGGAAACACTGTGACGTCCGATTTTTTAAATTACATCTTTCACTAATACATTACTATTTATAATATTATTAGCAAGAATAAAGTTTATTCATTTTTAAGCGTTCCAAATAATTGGCCGCCAGTGAAAAACCAAACTCCTACTATATCACGTGGTCTTATTTCTTTGTCAAATGCTACATATTGGATGTGAGTATCACCTCGATAAACTGTATAATTGCAAGCATATTCGCCATCTTTTGCTGCAGTTGTATAATTGCAGACCATAGAACCATCTTTTAATAATAAAAACCACTTGTTGTCATTACATACTAATGGGTCAGCATCTTTTCCATTAATGATAGCTGTTTTGAATGTAGTATAGGATCCATTACTGTTAGAATTAATAGAACCTGTTTCATGATAGAATCCTATTACATAGTCAATCGTTTTACTTGAGTTTGATATTGCATTGTAATAAAACGATTGTGGATAAACTGAAACATAAACGAATAGGAACAATACAGCTAATTTTTTCATAGAACCTCCAAAAATTAAAACTTAAGTGGATAAAATAAAAATACAAAGATTTTTTAAATATGAAATAATTTTTTAGTTTTTTAAAATATTTTGTTACTAAAAATTAAACAAAAAAAAATATATAAGAAGTTTCATTATTTAAAGCCTTTTTTTTCAGCGTATTTATTAAGTTTTGAATAAAGCATTTTTCTAGCACGATGTAAACGGGACCTAATAGTTCCGACAGGGCAATTAATTATATCGGCTATTTCTTCGTATGTAAATTCTTCGATATCACTAAGTATGATAACCGTGCGAAATTCTTCAGGAAGAGAATTTAATGCATTAGTAATTTCATCATCAAAAGTATTTTCAAATAAATCTGCGGTAATATGTTGAGTTTGAACATCGGAGGGACTGATGGACTCGTAGAAATTTTGAACATCTTCATAATCTACTCTATCAGGGCTTCTGGAAATTTTTCTATAATCGTTTATAAAAGTGTTTTTTAAAATTCTGTATAACCATCCTTTAATATTTGTGCCTTTTTCAAATTTATCAAAAATCTATATGCTTTAATTAAAGTTTCTTGAACTAAATCTTCAGCCGCATCTGGGTCATTTGTTAACTTTATAGCATAATTTAATAATAATTCTCGGTGAGGATAAACTAATGCTATAAATTCTTGTTCATTGATATTATTTGTTTGTGTGTTTTCATATTCAATTATATTTAAATTGTTTGGACTTATGTCTGTAGAAGTTTCTTGTATGTTACTAATAAATTCCATTCCATTATTCTTTCGTAATTATTTTACCATTTTCAAATAAAATTTTAATTTCATTATCTAGCATTATAGCAAAGTTTGCGGGATTATTTCTCGGCAAAAAATTTAATTTTATTATGTTATCATCTAATATCAAATTTAAATTATTTTTATCAACTTCCAAAATTAATTTATGGTTTTCAAGGTTAAATAATTGTAAAGCTGAGTAATTTGATAAATCTCCATAATCTATTACATAATAATTGTCATCGATAATGTTAAGTGCTATATCTATAGTTATATTATTGTAACTTACATTTTTAAAGATAATATCAAAGCTATTTGAGTTATTTTCTGGTATAGTTTTGTAAATAGTAGGAGTAATTTTCATATGATGATTTCTTAAAGTAGAATATATTGCATTGAGAGTTGCAATGAAATATATTTTGTTTACAAATTTATAAGTTGTTTTCCAGAAACCTGCTTCTAAAAGAATTGTAGTAGAACCAAGAGCCTGGAAATTATCTCCAAATGCAGTTGGTTCAAATGAGTCATTATATTTTGCTATGTGTCCAGGTGCAAGGTTGGAAATAACTTTGTAAATATAGCCACAAAATCTAATAGCTTCATCATAATTTTCAGTATACGTTTTAATGTTATCAACAGGAGGTGCCATAATAGAAAGTACAGATGGTTTATATTTTGTATTTATTGTTGAATAATTTCTTGACTGATTGTGTAAATTAAAACAATATTCTGGTTCGATGCTAAAATAACATATTTTTAAAAATCTTCCTTCTAATGTTTGTTCTGCTAAGAAGTCTCGATTAATATCCAAGCCCAAAGCATTATATCTAATATTTTTTTCGGCGCCATCTGGATTGAGCATTGGAATAAAATAAATTGATAAGTTATTAAATATATCTTGTCGAAAATCATTGAGAAAATCATCATTGCTAAAAAAATTCACTAAATCAAAAAAGAATTTTGTGCCGGTAGGCTCGTTACCGTGCATTTGGGACCAAAGAAGAATATTCTTGGGTCCTCTACCTATTCTAAAAAGATGAATATCTTTTCCTTCTACTGAGTGAGAGGTATCTTCTTTTACAACAAAACCGGGTAGATTTTTAATTAACTTTTCGTATTGAGAATAAGTAATATGTTCGCTAATTATATTCTTGCAATCATAAAAATTATAATTTTCATATAGTCTGTATGGAAAATATAAATCTATCATTTTACAATTTTTGAAATGTTTTTGAATTCATCAGTTCCAGATTTTTCAGTCATTTCAAATAAAACCATTTCAGTTGTAACTATCTGAATATTAGAGTGTGTAAGTCGTCTTAATGCAATTTCGTAATCAAATTGATTTCTTGAGCTTACAGCATTTGCAATTACATATACATGGAAACCTATAGCATCAAAATCAAAGGCTGTTTGTAAAACACAAACGTGGCTTTCAATACCGCATAAAATGATATTGTGAATATTATTTGATTTTAAATTTTGTATTAGTTCATTGATAGAAGCACAACTAAAAGTATCTTTTTCATAACATGGATAATCAGAAATTAAATTTAAAATTTCATTATGAGTAGGACCTAAACCTTTTGGATATTGTTCTGTGTAATATATAGGAACATTTAAAGTTTTGCATCCGTTTATTAATTTAATAGTATTGTTAATCACGGCATCTTTATTGTGCATAACATTAAGAAGTTTTTCCTGTATATCTACAATTAAAAAAGCAGTGTTTTCACGTTTTAATAATTTGGGGCTTTTCATAAAAATTTCCTTTAACTTTTATTAAACTATTGTATTATTTATTATGTGAAATATATGAATAAAATCAAAAATTTGCAAAAATAATTTAACGAAAGTTAGAAATTTTTCCCAAAGCCTGATCAAATTCTTTTTCAAATCTATTAAAGAGTTCAGCAACAGTAGGAATATCTTTAATCATACCAACACCTTGACCAACTTCCATTAAACCATTTTCAAGATCTCCGTTAAAGATTCCAGCCATTTCTTTTTTCTTTCCAAGCATTTCTTTTAATTGTTCGGGAGTTGCTCCATTTCTTTCAGCTTCTGCAAGTTTAAGTGTAAGTTGGTTTTTAAGGGCTCTAATAAGTCCAAAACCTCTGAAAATTAAAATAGTATCAGTATCAGATGCTTCAACAAGTTTTTGTTTGTAAATATCAGATGCAGAAGATTCAACAGTTGCAGCAAATCTGGAACCAATTTGAACTCCACTGGCGCCCAAAGATAAAGCTGCTAAAATAGAACGCCCGTCCATAATTCCGCCTGCAGCAATAACTGGAATTGATACTGCATCACATACCTGGGGTAACAATACCATTGTTGTAAGTTCATCTAATCCGTTATGCCCGCCAGCTTCAACACCTTCACAAACTACTGCGTCACATCCAACAGATTGGCACTTAACAGCTTGTTTTACTGTTGCAGTTACATGAACTACTGTCATATCGTTTTTTTTGAATAAATCTATATATTTTGCAGGATTTCCAGCTGATGAAAACACAATTTTAATTTTTTCTTCTATGCAAACATTTATTAAATCTTGTATATCTTCGCGGAGTAAAGTAAGATTTACGCCGAAAGGTTTATCAGTTGCAGCTTTGCATTTTTGGATATGTTCTCTTAATAAATCTGGCTTCATCGAGCCTGCGCCAATTAATCCAAGTCCTCCGCAATTACTAACAGCACTTGCCAATTTCCATCCGCTTACCCAAACCATACCAGCTTGAATTATTGGATATTTAATTCCCAAGAGTTTTGTTAAATCATTTTGAATATTCATTATTCCCTCTATGTTTTATTTGTTAATCTTTCCAAAATTTTATAATTTTGATACTAAAATAATGAATTTTATGCTTAATTTAAAACGAGCAAGAAAATTAAATAATATATCTTTTACTTCCGGAAATATTTTATACTGGATGCAAAGAGACCAAAGAGTTGATCATAATTGGGCTTTAATTTATGCCTATCACTTAGCAAAAAAGTATAACAAAAGGCTTTTTGTCCTTTTTAATATTGTCGATAATTTTATAAACGCACCTTTGCGACACTATGATTTTATGGTAAAAGGCTTAGTGCAGATTGATGGAAAATTAAAGGAATTGAACATCAATTTTATAGTTACTTATGGCAATCCGGTTTTTAATATAACTAATTTTATTGAAAAAGAAAAAATATCTCTCCTGATAAGCGATTTTAATCCTGTAAAAACGGTAATTCATTGGAAATCTGAAATATTAAAATCTATTAAAATTCCGTTTTGCGAAGTTGATACACATAACATAATTCCGGCGTGTGAAGTTTCTGATAAACAAGAATTTGCGGCTTATACAATACGTCCAAAGATTCATAAATTATTAAATGAATTTCTTGATGATTATCCAGCATTAAAGCCAATGGATAAAGAAAATTTAATTTATAGAGAAAATATTATAAAAGTTCCCGATGTTGTTGATAAATCTGTACAACCGATCGAATATTTGTTACCTGGCTATGATGAAGCTTTTAAAAAATTACAAGATTTTATCAATTTTAAATTAACTGGATACAACGAATATCGCAACGACCCCAACTTAAATTATACAAGTAGATTATCTGCCTATTTGCATTTTGGACACATTTCATCCCAAACTGTCGTTAAAGAAATTATCAAAAATTCAAATATCCATAATATCTCACAAGAAGATTTGTTGAACTCGTTTTTTGATGAAATTATTGTAAGAAAAGAGCTTTCGGATAATTATTGCTTTTATAATAAAAATTATGATAATTTTGATGGAATTCCATCCTGGGCAAAGGATACTCTAAACCAGCACAGAAATGATAAAAGGGAATATACTTATTCGTTGGAAGAGTTTGAAAATGCTGAAACTCACGATGATTTATGGAATGCCGCACAAATACAAATGATGTTTGAAGGTTATATGCATGGTTTTATGAGGATGTATTGGGCAAAAAAAATTCTGGAATGGACCGAAACACCAGAAGTTGCTATTGAATATGCTATTTACTTAAATGATAAATATGAACTGGATGGAAGAGACCCTAATGGTTATGTTGGCATTATATGGGCTATTGGAGGTCTGCACGATAGAGCATGGAACGAAAGAGCTGTTTTTGGTAAAATCAGATATATGAATTACAATGGATGTAAACGCAAATTCGATACATTAAAATACATTAACAAGTAACTAGGTTATATATATGGAAAATCAAAATAAAAACAATTATTTGCCTTTTTCGATTATTTTATCACTAAATTTCATTGCTACCATCATAATGATAATGGTATTGAAAGAGTTGCAAAACATTTTTATTCCTTTAGTTTTAGCTACTTTTATGTATTTTATTTTTAGTCCACTGAATAAGTATTTGAAAGATAAAAAGTTTCCTAATGCTTTGATTGTTATTACAAATATTTTGATTTTAATTTTTATAGGATATATTTTTACTCAAATAGTTTACACATCATTTGACCATTTGTTTAGTAACATTGATACTTATGCAAAAAAATTTAATAGAATTTTATTAGGCATTTTGAATGATTTAGGTATTAAAAAGAAATCGTTTTATTCAACTATTGAAAATTTTGATTGGAAAGGAATAATAATTTCAGGGATATCAACAACTTTAAATGTTTTTAATCTTTTATTTTTTACAATCTTTTTTTATATATTTATATACTTTGGTGCCGAGGATATAGTAGTTACTTTGAGAAAATATCTCCTACCTAACAGAAGTAGTGAAAATTTTAACGATGTTAAGGAAAAATTTGCTAAAACTTTCAATAATATTATTGAACAGGTTCAGAAATATCTTTATGTCAAATTTACTAATAATTTATTCGCTGGGATTACAGCTACAATAGTTTTATATGCATTGGGATTAGATTATCCAATAATTTGGGGACTTTTACTTTTTGTGTTTGAATTTATTCCAACAATTGGCTCAATTATTTCGATATCCTTTCCAATACTGATGAGTATTATTCAAAGAGAATCTTTAGGTTATACAATTTTAGTTGCATTATCCTTAATTGGTGTATTAACACTCTTTTATAGCGTTATTGAACCAAAAAGAATGGGCGATAGACTTGGAATAAATCCCTTATTTATTTTGATATCATTATTATTGTGGAATTATATCTGGGGAATTCCAGGTATGATTTTAAGTATTCCAATTATGGCAACTATTAAAATTATACTTGAAAATACTAATAGCAAAACATTAAATTTTATTTCTGAAATTATTGGTAATAAATAAAACAAATTTAATTTTTATTCAATTTCATATGAGCAATTTAAGTTGTTTAATTAAAAAAATTGCTATTGATTTTTAAATACATATAAATAGTTTTAATGTTATTTAGGAAAATCCAGTTAACAGCATTGTAACTGGATATTTGAAATTTAGTAATACTTTTCAATCAAAATTCAAACATATTCAAATCAATAAATAAACATAAAACCAATCAAAAACAAAAAGAAAAAGAAAATATTTTAACGGTGTTTTAATTCCAACCTAAAAGCAAAGCAAAATAAAACAACTTATGCTGAACGGAAAAAATTCATACCTTAAATATATTTAAACGAGAAAGTATTATTAGTGAATGTAATAATTCGTTAAGAGTATTTTTCCTTAATGGAGAAATAACTCATATTTAGCAGGAATTACGCTTATAAATTAAATTTTGAACGTATATGCTGCTAAATTGAGCGTAAATTACACTCAGAAATAATTCTGGAACGGAAAATGCGTTAAAAATAATTAGTATTACGCTTAAATATATTATAATAAACGCTATTTGCGTTCAATTATTCTAAGTTTTCGATCAAATATTTTAATTCTAAGGAATATCTCGTTCAATATATGTTTATTTGTTTTTGATTCATGTTAGCTTAATAGTATTTGTTCGTTTAAGAGTTTTAGTTTTGTGTTGCTTTTCAAGTGAATTTATTTGAAATATTCGTTAAGGCTTGATAATAGCTTTTATGTTAAAGATTGGTAAGTGATAATTTTCACATTATTACATTTAATTTTATTCTTGTCACTGAATTTAATGTTATTTTCATAATAATTAATTTTAACTTAAAGCTAAGGTATTTGAAGAATAGTATTTTTTTTGTATTTTACTTATGTAATTTAAATTATAGGGGAGTGGGGATGTTTAAAAAAATTATTTTAACTGGCTTTTTGATTTATAACATTATTTTAGCACAGCAAAATTACCCAAAATACGAAATGCGAGGAGTTTGGGTAGCAACTGTTGAAAATATTGATTGGCCATCAACAGTTGGAACATTCTATTCTGCAATAGAAAGCCAAAAGCAACAATTAGAAAATATTTTTGCCTACCATAAAAGTATTGGGATGAATACAATATTTTTTCAGGTAAGAACAACAGGAGATGCTTTATATAAAAGTCAATATGAGCCGTGGTCAAGATATCTTACAGGTAACCAGGGCGTTTCGCCAGCTGATCCAAACTACGACCCACTTGAATATGCTATAGAATTGGGTAAGAAATATGGTATTCAGGTGCATGCGTGGATAAATCCATACAGATTGCTACTTAAAACAGGTTCAACATCTACTTTATCGCCAAATCATTTGATAAATACAAAACCTGAATGGGTTATTAAATGTGATGGTAGTGAATATAGATTTTTAAACCCTGGAATTCCAGCAGTAAGGGAATATGTAACCAAAATAATTATGGATATTGTTCGCCGCTATGATGTAGATGGTATTCATTTTGATGACTATTTTTATCCATATAGTGATTACGGCACTTTTAATGATGATGTTACTTTTAATCAATATCCAATTCCGGGTTTAAGCAAAGATCAGTGGCGTAAGAATAATGTTAATCTTTTGCTTAAGATGATTTATGATAGTATTAAAGCCGTTAAACCATATATAAGTTGGGGAATAAGTCCGGCGGGGAATCCATCTGTAAATAATAGTATTTACTGTGACCCTGCAGCGTGGCTTTCTGGAAAATATTATAATCAGCAAGGGCAATTGGTAACAACAGAACCATATATCGATTATATTTTACCACAATTATATTGGGCCAATTATAAAATAAGTGGAGTAGATGTTCTTCCGTATTGGGCAGGCACAAGTTCAATAATACTTTATGGAAAAATGTGGGACCCACTTCCTTTAGACAATAGACATTTATATGTAGGGCACGGAACTTATAGTGTACCAACTAATATTGGCTCACAAATAAGAATAAATCGTGCTAATAATAAAGTAAGAGGTGGGGTGCATTTTAGCTCAAAGACTTTAACAGGTAATTTGAGTAATTGTTCTGATACAGTTAAAAAATATCAACCTTATTTAAGTATTATACCAGTGTTCACTTGGAAAGATAATACTCTTCCAAATAAACCAACTAATGTTAGATGGGATAAATTACCTAACTCCAATGTTTATGGTTTCATATGGGATAAGCCAACAGGAGAAGATACAAAATATTATGTTATATATGCATTTGATAAAGCTAGCCCAACTCAGCAAGATATTGAAAATCCAGCAAATATTCTTGATATTGTAGGTTATAATTATTACAGGTTAAATAAGCAATTGGGAGATAAAAAATATTTAGCGGTTTCAGCTCTGGATAGATATAATAATGAAAGTGAAATAAGCTCCACAATTGTCCCAGCGGCGCCATCTGTGCCAGTTTTATCGCAACCAATTAATAACTTTGCTTATGGGCGAGATACAGTTGAGTTAAAATGGAATAAACCCACCAATGCTACAGCATATTATTTAAAAGTTGCAACGTCCAGCGATTTAAATAGCGGAATTGTTGTTAATAATATCAGATTAACTGATACTGTTTATAAATTAACTAACATTTTAGGAAAGACAAAATATTACTGGGCTGTTAAAGCAGAAGGTGCAGTAACAAATAGCGATTACTCATCAATATTTAATTTTACAACAGCATTCCCAGGAACATCTGTTGCAATGTTTCCGAAGCATGCTACGATAAGTTTACCTTATATAAATGTTAACTTTCAATGGAAAAAAATTGATGAAGCTACAACATACAGATTTCAATTAGCTACATCTAATCCACCGCAAACATCAACAATGGTAAAAGATACAATTTTAACGGATACAAGTTTAGTAATAGCATCTTTGCAAGCAAACAAAGCTTATTATTTTAGAATCAAGGCAATAAATCAATATGGAGAAAGTGGGTGGTCCAATATAAATGGCTTCCAAACTGCTCCGCTTGATATTGAAGATAACTTTGCAGAACTTAAATTTGAATTGTATCAAAACCATCCAAACCCATTTAATCCTGTAACATTTATAAAATATCAAATTCCAGCAAACGAAAAAGTGCAGCTGGTAGTATATAATAACATTGGGCAGGAAATAGATATACTTGTTGATGAGTATCAAAATGCAGGAATATATAATATCAAATTTGATGCGGAAAATTTGCCATCTGGTGTTTATTTTTATAGATTAAAATATGGAAATAAAATTAAAACGAATAAGATGATATTATTGAAGTAGGGAAGAGATAAATTAAGTGTTAAAAAAATATCGGTCGTCTAAAGTTGGCGACCGATTATTTTATTAATTCGAGTAATATTTAATTTAAAGAAGTTATGTATTACGCTAATAAATCCTTCATCAGTTGTTCATACATATCGAAAGTAAGGGCTTGTGGTCCATCACTAAGTGCTTTTTCTGGTTCAGGATGTATTTCAACAATAATTCCATCAGCTCCAACTGCTTTGGCAGCTTTTGCAAGTGGTACAACTAAATTTCTATGTTTTGCACTATGAGAAGGGTCAACAATTACAGGGAGATGAGAAAGTTCTTTTAATATTGGAACTGCTGCAATATCCAGTGTATTGCGAGTAGCTGTTTCAAAAGTTCTGATACCTCTTTCGCAAAGTATAACTTGTTGATTCCCTTGTGCGAGTATATATTCAGCGGCCTGGAGTAGTTCTTCGATTGAGGACATCATACCTCTTTTAAGTAATACTGGAACATTAACTTTACCAACTTCTTTAAGTAAGGCAAAGTTTGCCATATTTCTGGCGCCAATTTGTAGTATATCGCAACCCCCTTTGACTATTGGTTCAACATCTTCAGGTGCTAAAACTTCAGTTACAATTGGCAAATCGTATTGCATGCCAGCCTGTTTCATCATTTTCAATCCTTCAAATCCTAAGCCTTGAAAACTGTAAGGAGATGTTCTTGGTTTAAAACATCCGCCTCTTAAAATTAGACCTCCGTATTCTTTTACTTCTTTGGCAGTTGTCATAATTTGTTCAAAAGATTCAACAGCGCAAGGGCCAGCCATAACAACAAAACTTCCATCGCCTATTTTTATGTTTTTAACTGTAACAACAGTATTTTCTTTTTTATAAGCACGGCTTGCTAATTTATAACCAGATGGTAATTTTTTATTTTCTTCTTTAGTTTCTTTTTCTTTAACTTCTATTTTATGCCCATTTTTTTCGTCTTTAACTTCTGTTTGAATTGGTAAAACAATATTTTTATCAATATCGTATGATGGATATGAACCTAAAATTTTAAGGAATCTAGTATGCTTGCGTAATTCATCGATAGAATTTTTAACATTTTCGTCATCAATATTGCCTTCAAAGTCAATATAAAATAGTTCTTCCCAGGGGTTACCTATGATTGGTCGAGATTGAATTTTGGTCATATTCAAATTATGGTTTTTAAATACATTTAAGGCATCAACCAAGGCACCAGGTTTTTGTTCTGTGGCCATAATTATGCTTGTTTTACATGGTATTCTCAAATCAACAGTTTGTGCGTTTCGGGAAATAACTAAAAATCGGGTATAATTTTCAGTTTGGTTTGCAATATTTTTTCGTAAAATAGCCATATTATAGATTTTTGCAGCTTCTTCGGAAGCTATTGCTGCATAAGTTGAATTCCCTTCTGATTTAATTTTATGGACCGCAAGTGCTGTATCTTCGTAATATTCAATTTTTACATCGGGTAGTGATTGTAAAAAGTTGCTACATTGCATAATTGCTTGAGGATGTGAGTAAATTTTTTCAATTTTATTTAAAGGTATATCTTCAAGAGCAATTAAACAATGTTCAACTTTAACTTTTACTTCTCCTACGATAGAAATCTGAGCGTGTGAAAGAACATCATAAACCTCATTTATACTTCCGGATGTAGTATTTTCAATTGGCAAAATTCCATAATCAACCTGTCCATCTTCAACTGCAGTAACAACTTCTTTGAAGGTAGATTTTGAAAGAAAAGCAAGCCTGCTTTCGTTATGCATAAAGAATTTTTTTGAAGCAATATGGCTATAAGAGCCTTCAACTCCTTGGATTGCAATTCGTATTACTTCCAATTCATCTAATTCAGGGTTTGCCAATTGTTGAAGATAAAACTGCTGAACTCTAAGAGAATCTTCAATAATTTCATTAAAAATCGATGTTATAAAATATGAGTCTACTCCTAATTCTTTACCTTTTTTTAATAATCTAACAAGGAGCTCTTCTTCTCTTTTTTTATCTCTTACTGCTGCTCCTTCAAGATTTTTAATTTTAACAATTTCCTGGCTTAATGCTCTTCTTTTTGCTAATAATTCGAGTAATTGATCATCTATTTGGTTAATAGCATCTCTTACTTGTTGTTTATCCATTTTTCCTCCAAAATTATATAAAAGGTAATAATATAATAATTTTTGCAAAAAAAGCAAGAGTAAAAGATATTTATAGTATTAAATTAATGTTAATTTTGAAAAGATATTCATAAGTTGGTTATGTCATAAAATATTCTAAAATGTCATAAAAATTCTGTAAATTTATTATCTTCAAAAAAATTAGTATTTTAGAATTCATTTTTATAAAAATTATGATACTATTAGATAATATATCATTAAAGTATAAAGATTCTTCAAACTTTGCGATATCAAATATTACTTTGAATATTCAAGAAGGTAATTTTATTGGAATAATTGGCCCAAATGGTTCAGGAAAGACAACATTAATTAAGGTTATTGCAAATTTATTACATCCAAATAAAGGAATAAGAAAGCTTTATGGCAAAAATTACGATAAGTATTCTATAAGTGAATTTTATAAAAAAGTTTCTTATGTGCCGCAAACAATATCTGTTACATATGGTTTTTCTGTTTATGAAATTGTAATGATGGGAAGAACTCCTAACTTAAATTATTTTGGAATACCAAAAAAAGAAGATTACGAAATAGTAGAAGATAAATTAAATTTATTAGATATCTGGCATTTAAGGAAAAAATCAATTACAAATCTTTCTGGTGGTGAATTACAGAGAGTTTTAATTGCAAAAGCATTGGCTCAAGATTCCGATATATTACTTTTAGATGAACCGAATTCTTTTTTAGATTATAAACATCAAATTAGCATTTTTAAGATACTTTATGATATTTATTTACAAGGGAAAACAATAATTTTGATATCTCACGATTTAAATCTTCTTTCAAATTTTACAAATAAACTTATAGTTATGAAAGAAGGGCAAATACAAGTTTTTGATGATAGGGACAATGTATTAAATAATGAGTTATTATCATCAATTTTTGATGTGAATTTCGATATATATCAAATAAATAATAAAAAAATTATATCATTTTCTGTATGATAAAAAAAAGTAACAACGATAGCTTATTGGTTTGGTTTGAGTTATCTTCTTTGTGGATATTAAATTTATTATTGCTTTTATCATTGAAATATAAAAATCAAAATTTATCAATTACAGAGTTTAAATTTACTATTGGCAATAGTCTTAATGTTCTTTTTGTTGTAATAAATATAGGTTTATTATCAATTTGTTTGAAAATAAAAGATGTATCAAAAATTTACAAAACTGTTTTTAATATTACAATAGCAATTTTTATTACTCTTTTTGTTGTTTTTGTATTAATTGATTTTGATATTAAATTACCAAACATATATTTAGGTTACTATCATATAAGAAAAGTTTTAATTTTATTATTTTTTTTTACATCACTAATATTGCAATTTTATATAACTACAAAATTATTGGGCCTTTTTCCCAAAAGGAAATTTAAGTTTTATGAACATTTAATGTTAATTTTAATTTTTCTTTCAATGTTATATACATTATCTTTTTTTCATCTTTTCAAAAAAATTGAAAAAAATAATCAAAATTATGATTTTGGAATAGTTTTGGGCGCAGCTGTTTGTTCTAATAATAAACCGAGTCCTGCTTTAATTGAAAGAATTGCCAAAGCAGTTGAATTATACAAGGATGGAAAAATTAAAAAAATATATTTAACCGGTGGAAATGCACCTGGTGAATTAAGTGAAGCAGAAGTTGCTTTTAGGTATATTCAAAAAAAATATATTGACAAAGATCTATTGAGTAATATTGTCTTAGAAAATCAAACTAAATCAACATCAGAGCAAGTTGGATATATTAAACCTTTATCGCTTCACAGTAATAAGATTTTGATTATTTCTGATTATTTGCATATACAAAGGACAAGGGAAATTTGTAATTTTTATAATGTTAATGCTGATGTTGAACCAACTACAGAGTTGTATAATAGTCAATTTACTATTTTTAAGCTTTTTCGTGAAGCTACTGCTTTGATTATATTCTGGCTATTTGCTTATTAAAATTTATTAAACTATGAAATATTATAAGGTAAAATAAATATGAAGAAAAATAAAAATTCAGTATATCCAGAAAAGCTACCTGTGATGCCACTTATCGATAAAGTCCTTTTTCCTAATATGGTTCTACCTATATTAGTTGGAAGAGAACAATCTCTGCAGGCAGTTATGACTGCTATGAATGATAAAAAAATGTTATTTGTTGTTTCTCAAAAAGAAAATAAAATGGACGATTTAAAAGTTGATGATATTAATAAACACGGGACAATTGCTATTATTAATAATGTAATTCGTTTACCTAATGGATTACTGAAAGTAGTTTTAGAAGGTTTGCAAGTTGCTATCATTGAAAATTTACAATTAACTAAAACTAATTATTTTGAGTGTAGTTATAAATTAGTAGAATTCGATGTTCCTAAGAGTGATAAAAATATTGATATTTTATTCAAACAATTTGACCGATTATATAGAATACTTCTCGAAGGAGAAAAAACACAATTAGAAGATTTAGAAACATATAATAATTTTGATACCATCCAGCAAAAAATTTATTATGTTATTGGAAATTTGAACGAAAAAACTCAGGTAAAACAAAAAGTTCTTGAAGTAGATAATATAAAAGAACAATTAGAAATTGCTATTCAGATTTTGCAAACAGAAATAGAAATATTAAAAGTCAAAAATGAAATTAATGCTAAAATACACGAAAAAATGCTATCTAATCAAAAGAAAGCTATTATTCAAGAACAAATTAGAATATTAAAACAAGAATTGGGTGATGATGAAGATTTTGAAGATGATGAAATAAAAAAATTAAAAGAAAAGGCAATAAAAGCTAAAATGCCAAAGCATACTTATGATAAATTTCTTGAAGAAATCAAAAAATTTTCAAAAATTCATCCATATTCTCCAGAAGCTGCAGTTAATAGAGCCTATATAGAATGGTTGTTGAATGTTCCTTGGAGCAAAAAATCTAAAGATAATATTGATATTACAAAAGTTAAGGAAATATTAGATAAGGACCATTTTGGTTTAGAAAAACCGAAGGATAGAATACTTGAATTTATTTCCGTATTAAATTTAGTTAAATCTCTTAAAGGGCAAATTTTATGTTTTGTGGGACCGCCGGGGGTTGGTAAAACATCTTTAGCTATGTCGATTGCAAGAGCTTTAAATAGAAAGTTTGTTAGAATTTCACTAGGTGGCGTAAGGGATGAAGCTGAAATACGGGGGCATCGTAGGACTTATGTTGGTGCTTTACCAGGGAAAATTATTCAGGCAATGAAAAAAGCAGGTACTGTAAATCCACTTATTTTATTAGATGAAATTGACAAAATGTCGAGTGATTTTCGTGGAGATCCAGCATCTGCAATGTTGGAAGTTCTTGATCCTGAACAAAATAAAGCTTTTAATGATCATTATCTTGAAGTAGATTATGATCTTTCTAAGGTACTTTTTATTACTACGGCTAATGTGATGTATAACATTCCTGCGCCATTGCTGGATAGAATGGAAGTTATTGAGCTTCCTGGATATTTGGAACACGAAAAAATAGAAATTGCTAAAAATTACATTATTCCCAAAGAAACTGAAGCTAATGGATTAAAGAAAGCTGAAATTATCTGGACTGATGAAGCATTAAAAGTAATTATTAATAATTACACAAGAGAAGCCGGCGTTAGAAACCTTCAAAGAGTTATTGCTAATATTTTAAGAAAAATTGCTAAAAAAATAGTTGAGGGTAATAAAAAGTATAATAAAATTAAAATAACTGAAAAAGTTGTGCATGAATTATTACGAACGCCAAAATATTTAAAAGATTTTGCTAATCTTGAACATAAAATTGGCGTGGTCAATGGACTTGCGTGGACATCCACTGGAGGAGATGTTTTAATTGTAGAAGGAACTTTAATGAAAGGAAGCCAAAAACTTATTCTAACTGGTAAACTTGGCGAAGTGATGAAAGAATCCGCTACCTGTGCTTTAAGTTTTGTAAAAGCTAATGCATTAAAATTGGGTATTTCAGAAGATGCATTCGAAAACAAAGATATTCATATACATTTTCCAGAAGGTGCTATCCCTAAGGATGGTCCATCGGCTGGTATTAGTATTGCTACTGTTATTACCTCGCTATTTTCTAGTAGAAAAATCAGGTCCGATTATGCTATGACAGGAGAAATTACTCTGCAAGGTAATATTTTGCCAATTGGTGGATTGAACGAAAAACTTCTTGCTGCTAAAAGAGTTGGTATCAAAAACATTATTATTCCTAAGGATAATGAGAAAGATTTAGAAGATGTTAAACAAGAGATTAAAAAAGATTTAAATTTCATATTTGCAGAAAATTTTTTTGATATCGTTGATAAAGTATTTGTATCTGATCAAGTTAATTGAGAATAAAAAATGAAAGAGTTAAATAAATCTAATGATAAAATAAAAAACTACGAATATTTGCTTAATAATCTTTCTATAATTTTTGATAAAAATGATCATATTTTATCCAATCTTTCAAATTTTACTGCAGTATATTTTGATTTATTTGAAAAATTAAATTGGTGCGGTTTTTATTTTGATGATGGTAAAATGTTAAGGTTAGGGCCCTTTCAAGGTAAAATTGCTTGTACTAATATAGATTATAATAGAGGCGTTTGCGGAAAAGCTTTTAGCAAAAAAGAAACCCTAATTGTAGGTAATGTCCATGAATTTGAAGACCATATTGCATGTGATTCGGCATCAAATTCTGAAATAGTTGTTCCTATTATTGTTGAAAATAAGGCAATTGGTGTTTTTGATATTGATAGTTTTGAATTTAATAATTTCGATGAAACTGACAAAAAATATTTGAATCTAATAATATTAAAGTTATTCACTGATATAATAAATATAGATCAATTAGAAAGAATTATAAAATTAAATTAGGAGGAGCGTATGTCAACAGTTGATGCTAATGCTGCAAAATTTGAGTTCAAAGCAGAAACACAAAAAGTTTTAGATATTCTTATTCATTCACTTTATACAAATAAAGATATTTTCTTAAGAGAGTTAATATCTAATGCATCAGATGCTATTGAAAAAGTAAGATTTAAATCTATTAAAGGCGAAGAAGTTGTTGATAATGACTTAAGTTATGAAATTCACTTAAAAGTCAACAAAGATAAAAACATTTTGACAATAGCTGATACCGGAATTGGAATGACTAAAGATGAAATAATAACAAATTTAGGAACTATAGCAAAATCCGGTACAGAAGAATTTATTAAAAATTTGCCTAAAGATAAAAATGAAGTTGAAAACTTAATTGGTCGTTTTGGTGTTGGTTTTTACTCTGTATTTATGGTAGCAGAAAAAGTTGAAATAACATCTAAGTCAGCTACTCCAAATAACAAACCTGTTAAATGGATTTCCGAAGGAAAAGATACTTATGAAGTTTTTGAACTTGATGACAGCACTATTACAAGAGGTACCCGTATTGATATCTTTTTAAAAGAAGATGCTAAAGAATATCTTGAAACCTGGAAATTAAAAGATGTTATTCAAAAACATTCGTCATTTATACCATTTCCAATTTTTGTTGAAGGAGAAAGAGTTAATACCTTAGCTGCAATATGGCGAGAACCAAAAAATACAATTAGAAAAGAACAATACGAAGATTTTTACAAATTTTTAACTCATGATACAGATGAACCATTAGATTATTTACATATTTCTGTTGATGCACCTATTCAATATCAAGCATTATTATATATTTCTAAAAAAGCATATGACTTTTATGGTATTCTAAAAGAAAATTATGGTTTAGATTTATACTCAAATAGAGTTCTTATCAAACATAAATATAAAGAACTTTTACCAGAGTATTTTGGCTTTTTGCAGGGCGTTGTTGATTCGGAAGATTTACCTTTAAATGTATCAAGAGAATCTATACAAGAAAATGCTATTTTAAGAAAAATATCCAATAACCTTATCAATCAAATTTATAATCATCTACAAAAGTTGGCGAAAGAAAATCCAGAAAAATATATTGAATTCTGGAAAGAGCACGCTAAAGTTTTTAAACACGGCTATAGCGATTATTCCAATAGAGAAAAATTTGTAGAATTGGTGAGATTTAATTCATCCAAATGTAAAGATGAAAAAGAGTTAATATCTCTTGATGACTATTTGAGCAGAATGAAAGAAAATCAAGATGAGATATATTTCAGTTTGGGTAGTTCTTATAATAATATCAAAAATAATCCACATTATGAAATATTTGAAAGAAAAGATATTGAAGTACTATTCCTATATGATCCTTTTGATGAATTTATGTTATCTGCTTTGATGCAATATAAAGATAAGAAATTTGTTTTGATTGAAAATGCTGATATTCAAAAAATTTCCAAATTTGCAGATGTAAATACATCTCAAAAAGATGTTGAACAATTAGATGATGAAAAAGCTGTTAAGTTTGGCGAGTTTTTAGTATTCATAAAAAATTATCTTGGCGATAAAGTTAAAGATGTTAAGGAATCTACAAGATTGTTGAACAGTCCTGCTTGCCTTGTTGATCAGGATGGTATGTTTTCATCATCTTTCCAAAAAATTATCAAAATGATGAATAAAGATACATCAATTACACCTAAAATATTTGAGATTAATAAAGATCACAAGATAATCAGGAATTTATTAGAAGTATTCATTAAAAATAAAGATGATGAATTTTTAAAATCTTGTATAGATGAGCTATTTAATACATCATTACTACTGGATGGATATTTAAATGATCCAACAGAGTTTGCAAAAAATATAAATTATATACTGGAAAAATCGAGCGAATTGTATAAAAAAGAAATTTAAAATAAAAAGGGTGTTCTTAAGGCGCCCTTTTTTTATTTAATAACTATAAGTTCCCAAAAAAGTAATGTTATAAAAAATATAAAAAAATTCTTATATTTAAATACTAAAATAATTTTTTGGAGAGGAAGAAATGTTCGAAGCAAAACTTAAAGAAATGGGGATTGTAATTCCTGAAGCACCAAAACCATTAGCTGCTTATGTACCAGCTGTTCAAGTTGATAAATTTGTTTATACATCTGGTCAATTACCAATTGTAGATGGTCAGTTAAAATTTAAAGGTAAATTAGGTAAAGATATTACAGAAGATGAAGCTAAACAAGCAGCAAAAATTTGTGCAATCAATTGTTTAAGTGTTGTTAAAAGTTTAATTGGAAGTTTAGATAATATAGAAAGAATTGTTAAAGTTGTTGTTTTTGTTAACAGTAGTGAAGAATTTACTGCACAGCCTGCAATAGCAAATGGGGCTTCTGAGTTTTTTGTTGAAGTTTTTGGAGATGCTGGAAAACACGCAAGAAGTGCAGTAGGTGTTAGCCAGTTGCCTTTAGGTGCACCTGTTGAAATTGAAATAATAGTTAAATTAAAATAAGGTAATAAAATGTTTGTAGAAATGTTTAAATCAAAAATTCATAGAGCTAAAGTTACCCAAGCTGAATTATATTACGAGGGTAGCATTACAATTGATCCAGATTTAATGGAAGCAGCTAATATTTTAACATATGAAAAAGTTCAAGTTGTCAATGTTAATAATGGTGCAAGATTTGAAACCTATACAATTTTAGGTGAAAGGGGATCAGGAACAATATGTTTAAATGGTCCAGCTGCAAGATTAGGTGCTGTAGGTGATGAAGTTATTATTATTGCTTATTGTACAATGGATGAAGCCGAAGCAAAACAACATAAACCTACAGTGGTTCTTGTTGATGAGAATAATAAAATAAAAGAAATTATCAAATAGCTATTTACTTTTTGAAAAAAAATTATTATATTATAGGAAAGCTATTTGGAAAAACTATGAAAAAAGTTATATTATTGGTTATGTTATTTTTTCTAACACTTAATGCCCAGTTTAGAAGTGATTTAAATATGCCAAATATAAATTCTGGGATCATTAGAAATACAACATCAAGTTTTGTGCAAGATTTAATAGATTTTTCTAAATTAAAGATGCAACATTCTTTTTCTATGTCTTATTCTGCTATTGGTAATCAAGGAATTGCGTTAGGAGTATATACAAATACATTAAGATATGATTTTACTGATAATTTAAACTTTCAGGCAGCTGTATCTTTTGTTAATTCGCCATATTCAACTTTTGGTAAGAATTTTTCAAATAAAATAAATGGAATTTATCTAGAAAAAGCACAATTGAACTATCGCCCAACAGAAAATACTTTTATGTCTTTAACTTTTAGTCAGATGCCATACTCATATTACAATGGCTTCGGTTATTATCCTTATGGATCATATCCTTATGGTTATTATTCAAGATTTGATGATCCTTATTATTTCCCATGGCGATAAACTATTATTAGTTAAATTTTAATAATTCAATAAAATTTAGTATATTTGAAACCGAGTTTTACTCGGTTTCATTGTTTTAAATGAATGAGTTAAAATAGGTTGAGAAAAATAATTATAATTTTAGTGTAGAATATGCAAATGTCTAACAATACAAATAACATAAATAACAATGTCCCTCAAAAAGCTGTATTAACAAATTTTTTCTACAATTTTCTTTTAGTCATATTATTTTTTATAATTATTTTTTTAGTATATAGCATAATTGTAAAATTTACCAAAGATGATAATATAAGCGAAATAACAATAAATAATCAAGGTTTACCATCTGAAATTATACAGGTAGAAGTGTTAAACGCTTCGGATATTGCAGGTGTTGCTGAAAGAGTAACAGATTTTTTAAGGAACTCTAAGGTTGATGTTGTAAATATATCTAATTATCATATCAAAGATATACCATATACACTTGTTATCGATAGACGGGGTAATATGGCAAATGCATATCAAATTGCAAAAATTTTAAATGTTAGTGAAAAAAATGTTATTTCTCAAATAAATAATGATTACCTGGTGGATGTTACCATTATAATTGGTAGAGATTATAATAAACTGAAACCTTTCATAACAAAATAATAAAGGTGGATTATGATGAATACAAAAGAATTATGTTACAAAGCTGCAGAGTATATATTTAGCAAAAAAGGTTTTGATGTTAAATTAATTGATCTTAGAGAACAAACATCTATAACAGATTATTTTTTAATCTGTTCTGCTGATTCGGATACACAAATGATTGCTATAAGAAATGAAATAGAAAAAAAATTCAAAGAAGAGGAAGGTATTAGGCCCTGGCATATTGAAGGGTCAAATAGTTCAACCTGGATTTTAATGGATTATGTAGATTTTGTTATTCATATTTTTAATAAAGAAACAAGAGAATATTATTCACTTGAAAAATATTGGGGCGATGCTCCAATTGAAGAAATTTTTGATAAAGTAGAAGAGGGTATAAAGTGAAAGAGTATTTATTAAATGAATTTGCCAAACTAGGTGATAAATTATCTTATTACGATCATTCTAAATTATTATTTACTATACCAGATTACAATGAGCATGGTGATTTTTCAACAAACATTGCGTTTTTGCTTGCAAAAAGTGCGAAAAAAAATCCAAAACTCATAGCAGAAGAAATTATTAATAGTCTTTCGTTGGATAGTAAGATTATTGAAAAAATTGAGGTTGCAGGTAACGGATTTATAAATATTTTTATTAATAAAAGTGCCTTCGGTTTGATAGTAAAAGGAATTATCGAAAATGATTTAAATTTTGGTAAGAATAATAAATACGATGGCAAAACAGCTCAAGTTGAGTTCGTTTCTGCTAATCCAACAGGGCCTTTAACAGTTGGTCACGGTCGAAATTCTGTTGTAGGTGATACTATAGCCAATATGTTAGAGTTTTTAGGATACAAAGTTACAAGAGAATATTATTTTAATAATGCTGGTCGCCAGATGAGAGTTTTGGGTGATTCTGTAAAACTAAGATATAAGGAACTTTGCGGTGAGGTTATAGATTTTCCGGAAGATTATTATCAGGGAGAATATATTAAAGATATTGCAAAATCATTATATGATAAGTATGGTAACAGCTTACTCAACGATGATAATGATAATTTATTCAAAGATACAGCTGAAAAAGTAATTTTTGAAGATATTAAAAAAACTCTTAAAAGAATAAATATTGTTCACGATACATTTTTTAATGAAAATTCTCTTTATGAAGATGGCTCAATTGATAATTTATTAAAAACTTTCAAAGAAGAAAATATTTCATACGAAAAAGATGGAGCAGTTTGGCTCAAATTAACAGAATTAGGTAACGAACAAGATAAAGTTATTGTAAAATCTACAGGTGAGCCAACTTATAGATTGCCTGATATTGCATATCATATAACTAAATTTCAACGAGGATATGATTTAATAGTTGATATTTTTGGTTCAGATCATAAAGATACAGTTCCAGATGTTTTAGCTGCTTTAAAGTTTCTTGGATACGATATTAAAAAAATTGCTGTATTATTACATCAATTTGTCACAATTACTAAAGATGGTGAAATTGTAAAAATGTCAACAAGAAAAGCTAATTATATTACACTTGATGAACTAATTGATGAAGTAGGTCCTGATGTTGTTAGGTATTTCTTTATAATGCGTTCTATAACTTCTCATTTGAACTTTGATATTGAACTTGCAAAAAAACAATCGGATGAAAATCCTGTATTTTATCTCCAATATGCACACGCAAGAATAAGTTCCATTTTTAGGATGGCAACAGAACAGGGGCTACAAATTTCACTTGATAATTTAAATTTATTAACAACTAAAGTTGAAATTAATTTATTAAAAGTTATTCATAAATTTAAAGATGAAATTAATTATGCTTGTGAACATTTAGAACCACATCGCATTGCAAATTATTTAATCGAATTAGCAGGTGCTTTTCATAGCTTCTATGCTGAGTGCAGAATTATTGGGGTTGAAAAATCACTTGGAGAGGCTAGATTGGCTCTTGCAAAAGCAACACAAATACTTTTGAAAATAGGTTTAACTTTAATTGGAGTTAATGCTCCTGATAAAATGTAGAGGATTTATGATAGCATTACCAAAATCAATATTTTCGAATATTTTAATAAATTCACTTGATAAATCATTAAAAAATGAGTTTTTAATAACAGATGTAAATAAAATTGCGGAAATGGTTGATAGTGAATTTATGGATGTTGGCTTAATTCCGCTTTATGGATTAATAAAATATCCAGATTTATTTGTATCAAAAAATGTTGGGCTAACATTTGACGCTGGTCTTTCCTACTCATATCTATATTATAAAATGGGAGAAAATTGCTTATCAAATATATATTTATATGGTGATGTTACTGTAAATGAAGTAATTTTAAGCAAAATACTTTTTAGTGAAAAATTCGATGTAGAGATAGAAGTATCACTATCTCAAGAACAACCACAAATAGGTACACAAAACTATATAATTGCTGGAGATGCAAATTTTAAAACAGAATACCTTTCTAAAGCCTTTTCTTTTGCAGAAGAAATCTGTGACCTCATAAAATTACCCTACACAAACTTTGTTTTTGTTGCCAAAGAGAAAGAAAAAATACAATATGTAAATAAAATTTTAGAAAAAATTGATTATTTAGTGGATGATTATTTAGACAATTTCTCATCTGAACTAACTCAGGAGAAATACGTTCAAAATTTCATACGTGAAAACCAAACTGGACTTTTTTTTACGATGACTGAAGCCGAAGAAGCTGGAATAAATGAATTGTTAAAACTGCCATATTATCATGGTATAGTCGATGATATTGTTGAAGCGAAGTTTGTTGACTAATGGAATATAAGAAATTTATTAAAAAAAAATATTATTTTTTTGTTATTTTTTATTTTTAAGTTTTAATATAATCATATTAAAAATATAATTTTATGAGGGATTTATGGCAACAAAAATTATTCCAGCAATTCGTACTAATGAAATTAAATATGCTATCAGAGATATTGTTGTTTTAGCAAACGAAGTAGCAAAAAGTGGAAAGGAAATGTTGTATTTGAATATTGGGGACCCTAATCTTTATGATTTTTCAACTCCAAGACATATTATCGAAAATACTTACAAAGCAATGTTAAAAAATAAGTGTGGTTATGCTCCATCTTCAGGAATTCCAGAAGCTATAAATGCTATCAGAATAGAGGCTGAAAGAAAAGGAATTAAAAATATACAGGATATATTTATTACAACTGGTGCGAGTGAAGCTATTGAATTATGTCTGACGGCTTTGCTCAATGAAGGAGATAATATTTTAACGCCAACTCCTGGATACTCTCTATATACAGCTGTACAAAGCAAGTTAATGGCTTACGAAAATCCATATTATCTTGATGAAGAAAATGGATGGCAACCTGATGTAAATGATATCAAAAGTAAAATAAATAAAAAAACAAAAGGTATTATTCTCATAAATCCAAATAATCCAACAGGATCAGTTTGTGAAGAAAATACGCTTAGAGAAATCATAAAATTAGCAAAAGAACATAATTTAGTAATCTTTGCTGATGAAATTTATGATAAATTAATAATTGATGAAGATAAACAATTTGTTTCTATTGCTTCTATTGATCCAGAAGTACCTTGTATAACTTTTGGCGGTCTTTCCAAAAATTATCTTGCACCAGGATTTAGAATTGGATGGGGAATTGTTAGTGGTCCGAAGGATATTTTAGAAGATTACATCGAAGGTATTAATAAAATGTTAAGAGCAAGACTTTCGGCTAATCATCCAGAGCAATATGCCATTAAGGAAGCACTTTTAGGTGATAATAGTCATCTTGATGATGTAATAAAAAAATTAAAAAGAAGAAGAAATTTGACAGTTGAGATGCTTAATTCAATTGATGGTATAACTTGTGTTAAACCTGAAGGCGCCTTTTATGCCTTTGCAAAAATTGAACTTAATGGCTCTGATGAAGATTTTGTTAAAGCACTACTAAAAGAAACTGGTGTTGTTGTTGTGCCTGGTAGTGGCTTTGGACAAAAACCTGGGACAAAACATTTTAGAGTTGTATTTTTACCAGATGAAAAAACTCTTGAAGCAGCTTACAAAAAAATAGCTGATTTTTATGTAAAATATCGTAATGAAGTAGATAAATAAAATTAACGGGGGCTATCATTAATTAAACATAAGCGATATTGGCTGCAATGCTAATAAAGCAAATAATAATTAATAAAATTTATGATAGCTCCTTATTTATATTTTAAAAAAAGGTGTAATAATGTATCCTTTTGAAGTAATTAAAGGAGATATTACCTGCTTGAATGTTGATGCAATAGTTAATGCTGCTAATAATTCATTGTTAGGTGGTGGTGGAGTTGATGGAGCTATTCACAGAAAAGCTGGTCCACAACTACTTGAAGAATGTAAAACATTAGGTGGTTGCAAAACTGGTGATGCTAAAATTACTAAGGGGTATAATTTACTAGCAAAATTTGTAATTCACACGGTTGGCCCTGTGTGGCGAGGTGGAAATAATAACGAACCTTTTTTATTAAGTGAATGCTACCGCAACTCGTTGAAGCTTGCTGAACAATATAGTATTAAAACAATTGCTTTTCCTTGTATAAGTACCGGAGTTTATGGATATCCAAAAAAAGATGCTGCAAAAATAGCAGTTGATACTGTTATAACATACTTAAATTCAAGTAGTTATAAATTTGATAAAATTTTATTTGTTTGTTTTTCAGAAGATGATTATATTATATATCAAAATATTTTAAGAAATATTATATCAGGCGGTAAATGATATCAAATTCTGTACCAACAGATGCATATAGATCGCAAAAGAAGACTTTTAATAGAGGAACTATTATTGCTCGTGAAGGTGATGAAAGCAAGGAAATCTTTATTCTTATTTCAGGAAGAATTGCAGTTTATAAAAAATTATTAAAAGTTGCTGAAATTGTAGAACAAGGTGCTGTCTTTGGTGAAATATCGCTCTTGCTAGGTGGAAAAAGAAATAATTCATTAATTGCAGCTGAAGATAATACAGAAGTTTTTATTTTAAGTACATCACTTGATAATATTGTAAAAGATCAGCAATTGTGTAAAAAATTAATTTATGATTTAGCAAGTAGGCTTGTGCGTACTACAGAAACATTAGCTATGCTAGATTTGGAGTTATAATGCGTGATTTATATGCAAATAAGGTAACTTATAAAAAAGGTGATATTATTGCTGTAGAAGGTGAAAAAAGTACAGAATGTTTTGTGCTAATTTCCGGTTGGGTAGGTATTTTTAAAAACAATGTAAAGCTTGATGATTATAATATCCCTGGTAGTGTTTTTGGTGAAATTAGTATGATGCTTCATAAAAATAGAACTGCACATATTATTGCTCTTAGTGATTGTGAAATTCTTAAATTGAAGGGCGATTTAGAAGATATTATTAGAGGATATCCTAACGTTGCAAAAAAAATTCTCATAAGTTTGGCTGAAAAACTAAGAAAAACAACTGAGAATTTTACAATTATTCTTGATGAAGAAATACAAAAAGAATTTGAGGGATTAAATGAAAATTTATAAAAAAGGAGAAATAATTGCACGTGAAGGTGAATTTGATGAAACTTGCTTTATTTTAATGAATGGCCGTGTTGGTGTATACAAAGATAATAAATTGATATCTGAAATATACGAAAGAGGCGCTATATTTGGTGAATTATCCTCAATTCTAGATCAGCCCCGAACTTCTACTATTATTGCACATCAAGATTCTCAAGTAATTGTTATAGAAAAAGGTATAGATGAACTTATAAAAAAACATCCTGATGTTACTAAAAAACTAATGATAAGTCTTGCACAACGTTTAGTTAATACTACTAATCAGCTTATTGAAAAAATTGAAGGTAAATCATAGTTAGCTTTGCTTGAGCTTATCAAATATATAATAATATTTTCCCTTACGTCTAGTCTGTTTGCACAATTTATTTCAACAGCTGATACTTTTTATTTTCATAAAAGTTATATTTATCAAATTAAACACCCTATTGTGGATACATCATCTTTTGAATTTTGGGTAAATGGTATAATAATTCCAAAACAAAATTTCCGTTTTAACTTACATAAATTTCAATTTACTCTTGCGAATATTAATTTGAATTTATATGATACATTAGTAATAAAATATAATTATTTCCCAATAAATATTCCGCTTGTTGTTGATAATAAAGATAATTTTATTATTGTTGACCAATATGATACCACAAAAGATTACACAAAAATTCAAAGAAATATAAATTATTTTAATCCAAAAGAATATTTGGGCGATAAAATAAACACATCTGGTTATCTTTATCGTGGTTTTTCATTTGCAACTAATCAAGATTTTCAGCTAAATAGTGGTTTAAGGTTGGAAATGAATGGATATTTGACAGATGATATTTATCTTTCTGCAGTATTAAATGATGAAAATACTCCAATTATGCCCGAGGGTAATACTGAAAGATTGCAGGAATTTGACAAAGTTTATGTGAATATCAAGCATAAAAAATTTAATCTCACATTAGGAGATTTTGATTATAATAAAAATTACAATACATTTTTTGTATTAAACCGAAAATTACAAGGTTTTACTGGAAATTATTTTGATAAAGATAATAATATTGAGATTTCTTACGCTAATCAAAGAGGTAAATTCTATAACTATACTTTTAATACAAGTGCACAATTTCAGGGACCTTATCAGATTTATGGTGAAAATGGGCAAAAGGATATTCTTATTGTTGCAGGTAGTGAAAAAGTATTTTTAGATGGTAAAGAATTAAAAAGAGGCGAAAATAACGATTATATTATTGACTATTCTAATGCTAAAATAATTTTTACTCCTAAAATCATACTAACCAATTATAGTAGGATATCAATTGATTTTGAATATACATCTTTAAAATACCAGAGAAATTTTTTTACAACTAATTATGATTATAAGAGTGAAAAAAATAATTTACTTTTCAATTTCGCTTTTGTAAGAGAGGCTGATAACTATAATAATTCGATAAATTTTGATCTTTCGGAAAGCGATAAACAAATTATTAAAAATGCTGGTAATGATATATTTAAGGCTATTAAAACAGGAATTATTTTAGTTAATGATAGCTCGCGAGGATATTATAAAAAAATCGATACTACATTGAATGGTGATGTAATTTCTTTCTACCGTTTTTCTCCCAATGATTCAACAGCTAAATATATTGTTAATTTTTCTTTTGTGGGAGATGGTAACGGAGATTATATTAAAAAATCTTATCTCGAATATGTTTATGTTGGTAAAAATAAGGGTAATTATTTGCCGATAGTTTTTCTCCCTATACCTGAAAGAAAATATTTAGCATCAGCTGGAATTAAATATAATTTTACAGATAATTTTGATGTTGGAGGAAATTTTGCTTTTTCATCTTACGATGCAAATACAATTGCCGAAAATAATTCTATCAAGAACGGTTTAGCATTTGAAATTGTATCAAACTTAAAAGATTATAAAGTTTATGAAAATTTTTTTTTTTCAAGTTCCACAAAGCACAGATTTATTAGTAAAGAATTTAGTTCTGTTACAAGATATAATAGTGTTAATTTTAATGATAATTATAATTTAAATGGCTTAAATACAAAGTTTAATGATGAAAATCTTACAGAACTTCAACTTTCAACAACATTACAAAGTCTTATAAAAATACAGGCTGAGCTTGGAAATTATAATAAAGGCAACTTAAAATCATTTCGTCAAAATTACAATTATTGGCAAAACTTTTGGGAGTATTTAGAATTAAATTTTAACAGTAATTTTGTTAAAAGTAACGATGGAATTAGAAACTCAAATTTAAAGGATATTTTTGTTGATTTTTCTACAAATAAAAAAAATAATTTGGTAATTGGATTAAGTTATAAAAATTTATACCGTAATGTTATTGATAAAAATAAAATTTATCAGTTGCCATTTGAAAAATATCAAAAATATTCTATTTACAATTATTTTACTGGCTCATTTTATAAGTTGCAGTATAATTTTGAAATTACGCAAGAACAAGGATTACTTGCGAATAAAATACTTCAACAATCTAATAATATTATTCATAATTTTAATGCATCTGTTTATGGGCAAAATTATACAATAAGTAATCTTTTAATTTTTAGAAATACAAAGTACTCTAAGGAATTTAGGGCAAATGGATACAGTGATTATAATTCTTTAACAGCCAAAAATAATAGCTTTATTAAATTATTCAACTTTGCAAAAAATGATATTTATTATGAAATAACTACTCAAAAAATGCAAACATATCAAAAGATTTTTATTAAAGTTAAAAAAGGAACTGGAAATTATTCTTATCTTGGTGATATCAATAACAATGGAGTTTTTGATGAAAATGAGTTCGTACTTAATAATTTTGATGGCGATTATATTTTAGAGATAATTCCTATAACAAATTTACAACCAGTTACAGATTTGAAAAGTAGCTACAGACTTAAATTAGATTTTCGTGAGTTAGAAAATAATGACTATTTGAAATATATTTCAACAGAGACATATTTTAGAATTGAAGAAAATAGTAAAGATCCTAAAAAGGAAAATTTATATTTAATTCGAGTTAATAATTTGCTCAATGAAAATTTTACAGTTATGGGAAACCAGATATTTATTCAAGATATTAATCTTTTGGAATATTCAGATGAGATTAGTTTTAAATATCGTTATACATCAAAAAAAGGGTTAAATAATTTTGTTATGGGGAAAGAAAATTCAAGATATATTGAAAACTCTTACAGGGTGTTTTTTAAATTGGTTGATGAAATTACAATAGAGAACGAAATAAAGTTTTTTAAAGATAATTTCTTAGGTCCAAAAAATTTAAACCGTTCTAGATATGTGAATGGTAAAGGCAATACTACAATTTTCTCATACAGGCCAATAAAAGAATTTTTATTAGACCTTACAAACGAATTTGAAGAGATGAGTGATAAATATCCTTTAAAACCTTATACAATTAAAAAAAATATGCAAAAGATGGGAATATCATACTCATTCATAAAAAATGCAAGTTTAAGATTGGAATTTGAAAGAACTGAATATAATATAAACAATAAACAAGCAATTATACCAATTGACTTGCTTAGTAGTTATCAAATTGGTAAAAATTATATTGTAAGATTTAACTCCAACTATAATTTATTAGATGCTGGAATTATCACTGTAAATTATCAAGGTCGAAAAGTTGAAAATAATGTTTTCATTCATTATTTTTCGGCTGAAGTAAGAGTTGTATTATAATTAAAATGAGTATCTCGATGAAAATAAAAATAGTATATTTTTTAATAATTTTTAAAATATTGGCACAAGGAAAATTTTTTACTGGGGTTGATATATCATCATATCAAAAAGTTATGGATAATGGTGGGAAATTTTTAGAACAAGGCATTGAAAAAGATTTGATAGATATTATTGTTAACAATAAAATAGATTTTATTAGATTAAAATTATGGCATAGCCCGTCTGAAAACTATAATAATTTAAAAAAGGTTGTAGAAATTGCGAAAACAGCAAAACAAAAAAAAATAAAATTTCTACTGGATATACATTATTCTGATACCTGGGCTGATCCAGCCAACCAAACAAAACCTGCAGTATGGAAAAATTTAGAATATCACGTGCTTTTAGATAGTGTTTATAATTATACTAAAACTGTTATTGAAATATTCAAAGAAAATAATTGTATGCCAGATATAGTTCAAATTGGTAATGAAATAACAAGCGGTTTTTTGTGGAATGACGGAAAAGTTGGTGGCGAATATGATAATTTTACACAGTGGCAAAAGTTTACGAATTTACTAAAAATGGCAATAAAGGCAGTTAATGAGGCAAACAATCTAGAAGATACGATTAAAATTATGTTGCATATTGATAAAGGTGGTGATAAAAATGCATCTGAATGGTTTTTTGATAATATTAAATATTGGAATGTAAATTATGATTTGATAGGGCTTTCCTATTATCCTTGGTGGCATGGTGATATGCAAGCATTAAAGGAAAATATTATTTATTTAAGAAATAATTATGGAAAACCTGTTTATGTAATCGAAACTGCATATCCTTTTACTTTGGAGTGGAATGATAATGTTAATAATATTGTGGGCAATGAAAGCCAATTATTAACGGGGTATTCAGCAACTAAAGAAGGACAAAAAAATTACATAAATGATTTATTAAATTTACTCAAAAATTCTACTAATTATTCTTGTGAAGGATTATTTTATTGGGAACCGGCTTGGATAAGTACACAAATATGGGGTAGCCCCTGGGAGAATTTATGCTTGTTTGATTTCAATGGCGAAAGTTTACCTGCATTGAAAGTATTAAATACAAAAGTAACAAGTTGTGAGAATACAAGTTTAACTAAAACAAAAGATTGTAAAATTATTTTTGTTTATCCAAACCCCTTTAATAATACTGCAAATATAAAAATTATATTGGAAAAAGAAAGTAAATTACAAATTTCACTTTTTAGTATTTTAGGTAAAGAAATAAAAACAATTATTGATGAAAATCCGAAAAATGGAGAGATATATTATCAAATTGATTCGGAGAATTTAACAACTGGAGTTTATTTATTAAAAATAAAGATTAACGATGAAATACAATTTCAAAAAATTATAATTACAAAATAAAAAGTGATGCCGCATCACATATTCTAAATTTAAAGTGATACGGCATCAAGCATCAGAGAAATTTATTTGAGCATTGGGATTTTTATGCCGAACTTTTTAGCATTATCAATAGCTTTCTGATACCCTGCATCTGCATGTCTTACAATTCCCATACCGGGGTCATAGGTAAGAACCCGCAGCAATCTTTCTTCTGCTTCTTTAGTTCCATCAGCAACAACGACCATACCAGCGTGAATTGAGTAACCCATACCAACTCCGCCGCCGTGGTGAACAGATACCCAGCTTGCACCTCCGATAGCATTTAATAGTGCATTAAGAATAGGCCAATCAGCAATAGCATCACTACCATCTAACATTGCTTCAGTTTCACGGTTAGGCGATGCAACAGAGCCACAATCTAAATGATCTCTACCAATAACAATAGGTGCTTTTACTTTTCCAGATGCGACTAAATCATTAAAAATCTTGCCCATTTTTGCTCTTTCTCCATAACCAAGCCAACAAATACGAGCAGGTAAGCCTTGAAAATGCACTTTTTTTTGTGCCATTGTTATCCAATTAATCAAGTGTTTATTATCAGGGAAAGCGTCCATTACAGCCTGGTCTGTAACATAAATGTCTTGCGGATCTCCGGAAAGAGCAACCCATCTAAATGGTCCTTTACCATCGCAGAAAAGAGGTCTTATATATTCAGGAACAAAACCTGGAATATCGAAAGCATTTTCAACGCCCATATTTTTAGCTTCGGCACGGATATTATTACCATAATCGAAAGTAATAGCACCCTTTTTTTGCATCTCTAACATTGCACGAACATGAACCGCTATAGTTTCTTTAGCAAGTTGAATATATTTTTGAGGATCATTTTTTCTTAAACTTAAAGCTGCTTCTAAACTCATACCCATTGGAACATAGCCGTTTAATGTATCATGTGCAGATGTTTGATCAGTTAAAATATCGGGAATAATATTTCTTTTAAGTAATTCGGGCAAAACTTCTCCCGCATTGCCAACTAATCCTACAGAAAGAGCTTTTTTGTTTTCTTTAGCATCTAATACTAATTTGATTGCTTCATCAAGATTGTAGGAAATAATATCAACATAGCCAGTATCTAATCTTTTTTTGATTCTTTCAGCATCAACATCAATACCAAGGAAAGCAGCGCCATTCATAGTCGCTGCAAGTGGTTGTGCTCCTCCCATTCCACCTAATCCAGCAGTTAAGATAAATTTACCAGTAAGATCACCGTTGAAATGTTTTCGGCCACATTCGGCAAATGTTTCATAAGTTCCTTGTAAAATTCCTTGAGTTCCTATGTAAATCCAGCTACCAGCAGTCATTTGTCCATACATGATAAGACCTTTAGCATCGAGCTCGCGAAAGTAATCCCATGTTGCCCATTTAGGAACAAGCATAGAGTTTGATAAAATAACTCTTGGAGCATTAGCATGAGTTTTAAAAATTGCTACAGGTTTACCGGATTGAACTAATAAAGTTTCATCATTTTCTAAATTTTTGAGTGAATCGACAATTGCATTAAAACAATCCCAGTTACGTGCGGCTTTACCAATGCCACCATATACAACAAGTTCGGAAGGTTTTTCTGCTACTTCAGGATCAAGGTTATTCATTAACATTCTTAATGCAGCTTCTTGAATCCAGCTTTTAGTATTAAGTTGATTACCTCTAGGGGCTTTAATAATTTGAGGAGTAGCCATAATATCTCCATTTTTTATATGTAATTTATAAAGAAAAACGAAAAAAAAATTGTAAAATTTTAAAAAAAAATTCGTAATTTATAAACAAATCAAATCAATTATCTATCGAATTACCTGTATTTAATTTTATCACTCAAAATTAAAAAAAAAAATGTGAAAATTTTGAAAATTTAATTTGTGAAAAAAATATTTTTATAATATATTTACAGTACCGAAAAAAACAAATTTTAACAATAACAAATCAATGAGGGGCAAAGTGAGTACAAAAACAAAAGTAAAAGGTAATGCAGGTTTGGCTGTTATCTTAATTCCTATTTTATTAATAACAGCAATTTTAATTTTCAAATACGTTTTAGGAAATCCTGCAAACTTTGTTGGTGGCAATCCAAATAATGATCCAAAACAAGGTAATTATTTAGGTGTTGTTTACAAAGGTGGATTCGTTGTTCCTATTCTTATGACAATGTTAATGACCGTAATTTCATTTTCTATTGAAAGAGCTATAATATTAGCTAAAGCAAAAGGAAAAGGGAATATTAATTCATTTATAGCAAACATTCATGTATTATTATCACAAGATAAAATTGATGAAGCTATTGCATTATGTGATAAACAAAGAGGATCTGTAGCAAATGTTGTAAAAAGTGGCTTACTTAAGTATAAAGAAGTTATTAACGATACAGAAAAAGATAAAGATCAAAAAATTGCTGCTATAAAAGGTGAAATTGAAGAAGCTATAGGTTTGGAATTACCAATCTTAGAACAAAATTTAGTAATTATAGCTACCTTGTCATCAGCTTCAACATTAACAGGGTTGTTTGGTACAGTATTAGGTATGATTAGAGCTTTTGCTGCGTTAGCAAATGCTGGTGCACCTGATGCTGCTGCTCTTGCAGTTGGTATTTCTGAAGCGCTTATTAATACAGCTTTTGGTATTGGTACTTCTGTTTTAGCTATCTTTTCTTATGCTTTCTTTACTAATAAAATTGATAAAATGACTTACGCTATTGATGAAACTGGCGTTGCTATGGTTCAAAACTTCTTAGCTAAACACAAATAATTTAGAAATAATCAAAAAGAGATAACGATGCCAAAAGTAAAAGTAGCTCGTAAAAGTACTTTTGTTGACATGACTGCAATGTGTGATGTGGCTACATTATTGTTAACATTCTTTATCCTTACAACTCAATTTAAAGGAGAAGAGGCTATTGTAGTAAAAACGCCATCATCCATTGCAGAATTCAAAGTGCCAGAAAGAAATATAATAACAATATCAATTGATAAAACAGGCAAAGTTTATTTTTCTTTGGACGGTAAATTTAAAAGAAAGCTTATGATCGAAAAAGTAAATGAAGCTTATAATTTAGGACTAACGGCTGAAGAAATTGATAAATTCTCAAATTTGCCTGGATTTGCTGTACCTCTTGAACAATTACCAAATTATGTAAAATTATCATCGCAAGAAATGCAAAAACCGGAAGCTAATCCCGGAATACCTATTGATTCTACTTTAGATGAAAAGAAAAACCAACTATTGATTTGGTTGGGTTATGCAAGAGTTGCAACTGCAGAAAGAAATATGCAGGATCCAAAAGTAGGAAGACCTATAACTGCAGATATTGCAATTAAGGCTGATCAATATGTGCCTTACAAATTAGTAAAAAACATTATTAATACTTTGCAAAACAAGAAGATTAATAAGTATATTTTGATTACAGATTTAGATAAATCTGATAAACCAGTAGAAGATTAAATAACTAATTAAGAGAAAAAAAATGGCTGATATAGATACATCGCAACAAGGAGGTCATAAAAAAGGTGGTAAAAAGAGGGGTAAAAAGCTTTCTACCAGAATAGATATGGCCCCAATGGTTGATGTTATCTTTCTCTTGCTAACATTTTTTATGCTTACAACAACTTTCTCAAAACCTCAGGCTATGCAATTAAATATGCCTGTTAAGGCTGATGAAACAACAGAAAAGAAAGAACAGGATGTTAAAGCATCGAATGCTTTAACGGTTATTTTAGGACCCGAAAATAAAATTTATTATTATGAAGGATTAGCTACTAAACCTGAAGATATTAAAACGACAGATTATTCAGCTGAGGGTATTAGAAAAATTCTACTTAAGAAAAAAAGAGAAATAGGCGAAGATTTGGCTGCTAGAGATAGATTAATTGAAGAAGCTAAAAAAGCAGGGAAAGATCCATCAACAATCAAAAAAATTTGGAAGTTGGTTGTTTTAATAAAACCAATGGATGACTCAAATTATAAAAATATGGTTGATATACTTGATGAAATGAATATTTGTGCTGTAAGTCGTTATGCTATTGTTGATGTTACACCTCAAGAACTTGATCTAATTAAAAAGTTATAGGCTGGAGGTATTGAATGACAAATTTAAACATTATTGACATAAATGACATAATCTTTCGTAATAAGAATAGAGAATATGGTGCCTACGAACTAAGAAAAAAATATCCTAAAATAGCTAAAATATCTATTATATTAGGCATAATATTATTTAGTTTTGGCACTATAGGTCCATTCGCTTATGATAGATATGTAGAATGGAGAGATGCTCATAAACCAAAAGCTCCAGCTAGAAAAGTAGTAAAATCAGTTGAGTTGATTGAAGCAGATAATTTAAAAGATAAGAATAAGCAAGAAGAAAAGCAGGCTGCACCTATTGAAGAAAACAAACCTGCAGTTTCAACTGTACAGTTCTTGCCACCTGTTGTAAAACCAGATGCATTAGTTACAGAAGAGTTTATACCAACTCAAGAAGAAATGCAATTTAAAGACCCTGGTAAAATTACACAAGAAGGTACAGGACAATATAGTTTAGATGTTGGTGATATGCTTTCTGTAGAACAAAGTAACGTCGTAGGTGCTGCTGAAGAAAAAACTGAAAAAGAAGAAGTATTTACATTTGCTGAAGAAATGCCTTCTTTCCCAGGTGGTGATGAAGAATTATATGCATATATAGCACAAAATATACAATATCCAGAAATTGCGAAAAAAGCAGGTACTGAAGGTAAAGTTATTGTTGAATTTACAGTTGGTAAGGATGGTAGAGTATCAAATGTAAGAGTTCTAAAAGGTATCGGTGCAGGTTGTGATGAAGAAGCTGTAAGAGTTATTCGTTCAATGCCAAGATGGAACCCTGGTAAACAAAATGGTGTTGCAGTTCCTGTAAGAATTACGGTACCAATTCAATTCAAATTAACGAATTAGTATTTCTAATATAATTAAATTAAGACACAGTAAGTATTACTGTGTCTTATTATTTTAAAAAGAAAGCAAATAAATTATGGAGGTATTTATGAAAATTATTTTTTTATATGCTTTTTTTGTTACTATAGTACATTGCCAAACTATTATTGATACTACAATCAAAAAAATATTGTAGGAGAAGAAAATATAAATAATTCCGAAGAAGTCGTTGAATTTGCTGAAGAAATGCCTTCTTTCCCAGGTGGTGACGACGAGTTAGTGAATTTTTTATCAAAAAATTTGAAATATCCAGAATTGGCAAAAAGAGCTGGTATTACTGGTAAAGTTATTGTTGATTTTGTTATAGACATTGATGGTAAAATTTCAGATATTAAAGTTGTCAAGGGAATTGGTTATGGTTGTGATGAGGAAGCCATAAGAGTAATCAAATTAATGCCTAAATGGATACCAGCTAAAATAGATGGTAAACCTATTAGATTTAAATTGTCTCTACCAATATTATTCAATTGATAAGGTTTTATAATGCAAACTTTCTTTAAATATTTAGCTTATTTTGTTACGGTAATTTATTTTGTATTAGGATTATATTTAATATTTCAAGAAAAATTTACTATTATAATGGACCAAAGTTATTCAACAATTTTTGGTTTATGCTTAATATTTTACTCTATATATCGTGCTTATACTATTTATCAAAAATATTATTTTGAAAAGGATAGTGATGAAGAATAACTTTTTATTTTATATGGTATTATCATTAAATTTGATTTTATTGTCTTGTTCTAATAGTGAAGTAGGAGAGATTGATACTCCTACTCAAGGTAATATTACCGTAATTACCGATAATACATTTGAGCAAGTCATTAAATCGGAAGTTGAAACATTTACGTCTTTATATAAAGATGCACATATAAAATTAATATCATTACCTGAGCAAAAAGCACTTGAACAATTTTTAAATGATTCATCAAGAGTTTTATTTATTTCAAGAGAATTAAAAAAAGATGAAATCGAATTTGTTGAAAAAAGGGGTTTTGGTTATAAAACATATAAAGTAGCAGTTGATGCTATAGCTATAATTGTAAATAAGAATAATAAAGATACCTTATTTATGTTTGATGATATTAAAGATATTATAACCGGTAAAAAGAGAAAATGGAACGAAGTATTTAAAAATGGAATGAGTTCTGAAATTATACCTATATTTGACAACGCAAATTCTAGTACTGTTAGATATTTTATGGATTTATTTGGAATTGATAAAATACCCAATGCATATGCAGCAAAAGATACTAGAGATTTAATAGAAAAAGTTAAAGAAAACAAAAATAGTATTGGCTTTTTAGGGGTAAATTGGATAAGTGATAAAGATGACCCCCAGGGATTAAAATTTTTATCAAGTGTTAGAGTAGCTGAAATTATGCCTGCAGATACAACTCAAAATGTAGAGTTTGATTATTATAAACCTTATCAGGCGTACTTAGCTTTAAAATATTATCCATTTAGGCGTTATGTTTATGCTATTCAAAAAGAACCTTATAGAGGATTAGGGTATGGCTTGATATCTTTTATTTTAAGTCAGCCTGGGCAAAATATAATTAAAAAAGAAGGTTTATTACCAACGAAAGCTTATATTAGGCTTGTTAAAGTTGAGCATGAAAATTTTAATATAGTAAAGTAAAAATTTTTTTTATATTGAAGAAAATTATTATATTTAAAATAATTCAATATCAAATTATGGAGAAAAAATGAAAATATTAAGAATGCTCATAGTTTTATTGCTTTCTAATTTATTATTTGCACAAGCTGATTTAAATGAAGCTAAAAAATTAATTAATCAAGAAAAATTTGAAAAGGCTAAACAAGTATTACTATCATACATTAATTCAAAACCTAAAGATGGGTTAGGATATTTTTATTTAGGTGAGATTGAATATAAACACTATATGCAAGATTCAGTTGGTAATAGAAATGAACAATTATTGCAAAATGCAAAAAATTGGTATTTAATTGGTATTAAACGTGATAAAAGAACAGATTTGAATTATTTTGGTGCTGCAAAAGTTTATGCTTTGACAAATCATAAAGATTCGCTTGATATAATGATTAAAAGAGGACTTGATTATAATAATGATATAGAAAATGTGAATGATTTGTTAAATTCATATAATGTTTTTCTTGAAATAGAAAATGTTAATTTAGACAAAGCTAAAGAAATACTTGATAGAGCAAATGAGCTTGATAGAACTGAAGTTAACAAATCAAAAGGCCAAAAGAAAAGAAATGCTGCTATCTTTGTAGCATATGGAGATTTATACACTAAATTAGGTAATCAAGCAAAGGCGCTTGAAAATTATAAATCTGCAATTAATTTTGATGAAACTTTTGCATTAGGTTATTATTATTATGCTGAATATTATATGAGAGCTAAAGCATATGATGCAGCAAAAGAACAATTTGAATTATGTATACAATATGATCCAACATTTGCAAAAGCATTTAGAGGTTTAGCAGAAATCTACAACATAAAAGGATTAGAAGCTAAGGCTCAAAATAAAGATGATTTAGCAAAAGAAATGTATAATAAATTTGTTGAATATTATGATCAGTATTTATTGTGGTCTGAACCTACATTTGAAAATCAATTATATTATGCAACAAGAGCGGTTATTTTTGATGATCACGCTAAAGCTTTAGAAATAGGTAATAACCTAGATGCACAATTTCCAAATAATTATCGAGTTTTAAGACTCCTTGCTTATGCTTATAATAAAAAAGGTGAAATGGCTTTAGCAGTTTCTAATTATAAGAAATTTTTTGAAGTTGCACCTAAAGATAAAATTAATGCAGTTGATTATGAAACATTCGCAAGATATTTAATGAATGCTAAGGATGAAGACATTGATAATAGATTAGAACAAGCAGAAATTAATGTTGATAAAGCTATTGAATTAGATAATTCTAAAGTTTATTTATACAGAGAATTGGCTATAGCATACCAAAAAGTTAATAATGTTGATAAAGCAATTGCTTATTTTGAAAAAGTTAAATCAACTGGTAAGGTTATATTTAATGATTATTTCTTACTTGGTAACTTATATCTTGCTGCCAATAGGGCTGATTTAGCAAGTGAACAATTTGATAAGATGATTGAGTTAAGACCAGATGAAGCCTTATCATATTATTATAAAGCAAATGCAGTATCAAGAAAAGATACTGTTAATGGTTTTAAAAATGCTATGCCATTATATGAAAAATTCTTAAGTATGGCAAGTCCAGAAAAACATGCTAGACAAATTACAGAAGTTTATTTTTCTTTCGGTGGTTATTATTACTCTGAATTTTATAATGCAGTTAGGGCTAAAAAAGTTGATGTTGCTTACTTAAATGATGTAACAAAAAAAGCTGAAGATTTCTTATCAAAAGTAGTACAAAATGATTCTTCTAATGATACTGCTAAGAAGTGGCTATTGGATATTCAAAAAACCAAAACTGACAAGAGGTTTTCTAAGTATTTCAAATAAAAGTTAATAAGAGAAGTATTAATTACTTCTCTTTATTTTTTAATTTAATTAAAAGGATATAAATATGAATAATTTATTCAAAAAAGAACATTACACATTGCTTATAAAAGCATTAAATGTTTATAGAACAGTTTCACATGTTGTCGAAGATAACAATGAAGAGATGGATAAAATCGATGAATTATTAGATGATTTGTTTGAATTACATGATAAATATGATGTTTCAGATGAAAAATTAGGTGAAATTTTGGAAGAATTTGAAGTAATGTTGGAAAATTATAATGAAGTTAATATATCTTTATTTATAGCTAGTGAAATAGCTGCCAAAAAGTTGGAAAAACAATATTCCAAACCTTTTGAAGAATTAGACGATAAAATAATTGAAGAGCAATATATTCAATTAGTTACAAATATAATGAATGATATTCACAACAATGGTGTTAACAATTATTTAAAGTATGAGTAATATTAGTAATAGCATAGATGAGTATATTACAGCCGTATTTGGACCTAAAGAATTAAAACATTATTATGATTACATTGGTAGAAAACCTATAGATTATATCAGGATATCAAAAAATATAAATTATGATATTGTATCAAAATTAAAAAATTATAATATATCAATAGAAAAAAGTTATGAAAATATCTATAAAGTAGTTGATGATCCTGAAAATCTTATAGGTAAAACACTTGAATTTGTCATAGGTGATTATTATATACAAAGTTTATCATCTACTTTACCACCAATTGTTTTAAACCCAAAAGAAAATGAAAATGTTATAGATTTATGCGCTGCTCCTGGCTCCAAAACTACTCAACTTTCTCAGATGATGAATTATACAGGATTTTTGGTTGCTAATGAGCCAGATATTAAAAGAGTTAAAACTCTAGCACATAATATTGATAAATATTCTTCCTTTAATACATCTATTATGATAAATAAAGGAGAATTACTTAGTAAATATTTTAATGATGAGTTTGATAAAGTATTAGCTGATGTTCCATGTACTGGGTTGGGTATTTTAAATAAAAAAAATGAAATTAAAAATTGGTGGTCAAAAAAAATTGTTGATGCAATACTTGATATTCAATATAAAATATTATTATCCGGTATTCGTCTTGTAAAAGTTGGTGGAACAGTTGTATATTCAACTTGTACTTTAACAGTTGAAGAAAACGAATTTATTATAAATAAAATCTTAAAAAATTATCCTGTAGAAGTTGAGGAATTTAACTTGAATATAAAGTATCGAGATCCTATTCTTAGTTATAATGGGAATAATTTTGATAATAGTATAAGTAAGGCTAAAAGGGTTTTTCCATGGGAAGTTGACTCAGAGGGTTTTTTTATTTGTAAACTTAGAAAAATAGACAAGATAGAGAATAAAGAAAAATTCAATTTTAAAAATGAAATTAAAGATTATTTCAATATACAATCTGCAAAATACTCAGATTATATTAAAATATTAGCAAATAATTATGGTATTGAGTTAAGTGAATTTGAAAATAAACTATTTCTTTTGAAAGGTAATGATATCTATATGACTACTAATGAAACACCTTTTAAATATTTAAGTATTTTTAATAGATCTGGTATTAAGATTGCAACAATAAATAAAAATAATCAAGTTGTTCCTCATACATATTTTAGCTTAATATTTACTAATAAAATAACAAATAATATTCTTGATGTATCAGCAGAACAACTTAAAAATTATTTGGCTGGAAGCAATTTTAGCACTGATTCGCCAGATGGATATAAAGTTATTAGGTATAATGGTTCCATAATTGGTAATGTACTAGTTAAAACCGGTATAGCAAAAAGTCAGTTTCCAAAATCAAAAAGATCACAACAGATTGTTATAAGATAAAATAAGGAGATTTTATGTTAGATATTAAATTTATTAGGCAAAATCCTGATATTGTTAAAAATGCTGTTAGAAGTAAAAATCAAGAAGACAAAATTGATGAATTATTAGAACTTGATAAAAAAAGAAGGGAAATTCTTACAAAATCTGAAGAATTAAAGTCGCTACAAAATAAAGTATCTAAAGAAATAGCACAATATAAAAAAGAAAATAAAGATGCTACAGAAGTTCTTAATAAAATGAAATCTGTTGCAGAAGAAATAAAAACATTAGATAGTAAATTGAGTGAGATTGAAAGCAAGATCGATGAAATTTTAAGATTTACTCCAAATATGCCCCATTCAAGTGTGCCAATTGGTAAAGATGCTTCTGAAAATGTTGAAATTAGAAGATGGGTACCAGAAGGATTGAATATTGATATAAAAAAAGATAATATATTGGACCATATTGAAATAGGGAAAAAACACAATATATTAGATTTTGAAAGAGGTGCAAAATTATCTGGTTCAGGTTTTCCTTTATATAAAGGTAAAGGAGCTACTTTAGAAAGAGCTTTAATAAACTTTATGTTAGACTATCATTTAGAAAAACATAATTATACAGAAATTTTCCCTCCATTTCTTGTTAATAAAGACTCTATGTATGGTACTGGCCAGCTTCCAAAATTTGCAGAAGATATGTATTGCATAGAAAAAGATGAACTCTATCCTGTACCAACTGCTGAAGTACCAATAACAAATATTTTTAGAAATGAAATATTAAACGAAGAAGATCTTCCTATTTATTATGTTGGATATTCTGCATGCTTTAGAAGAGAAGCAGGCTCTTATGGAAAAGAAAGTAAAGGATTTTTGAGAGTTCATCAATTTAATAAAGTTGAAATGGTAAAATTTGCTCATCCTGATAATTCTTATGATGAATTAGAAAAATTAGTAAATGATGCCGAAGATATATTGAAGGCTCTTAAAATTCCTTATCGTGTGATTTTATTATGTAGTGGAGATTTGAGTTTTTCAGCAGCTAAATGTTATGATATTGAGACATGGTCACCAGCAGAAAATAAGTGGTTAGAGGCTTCATCTTGTAGTAATTTTGAAGCATTTCAAGCAAGAAGAGCTAATATAAGATTTAGAAAAAAAGATGATAAAAAATTAGACTTCGTGCATACACTAAATGGTTCAGGTTTAGCTACAAGTAGATTAATGGTATCTATATTAGAAAATTATCAGCAAGAAGATGGTTCTATTATAGTGCCAGAAGTATTAAGGCCTTATACAAAATTTGATGTAATTAAATAATAATTTTAATTATATTAGAGAACTTAAATTTTACTAGAATATTAAATTATTAAATTGATAAAAAAAGCCCTTGAAGAAACACAAGGGCCTTTTTATTTTAGTATAAACGTTAATCGTTAGAAATAAATTTCAGGATATTTATTTTTAAAAGTAGGGATTAAATTAACATTATTAGATTTTTTTAATATTATGCTTCCCGGTATAGTGCTTACATTGATTAGTGGAATGTTTGCACCAAATTTGTTATTTATGACCTTAATAATTTCATTTGCAATTATAGCTTGTCCCTGGCTAGTAGGATGAACACCATCTAAACTGAATAAATTACCTGTGATATATTTTGTTGAAAATCTCACACCGTCAAATAACAATCCATTAGGTGATGATGCAACATTTGTTAAAACTGAATTAATATCAACGAGAGCAAATCCTTTTGAAGAAGCTAATGTTGATATAATATTGTTATATTGTGTTAAAATATTTCTTGCAGTTGCAACTTCAGCTGAATCTAAAACAACATTATCTGGCAAAGGATTTGTAGGAGTTAATCCTTGACCGTTAGAAATTAAATCTTTAGCTTTTAAAGTGAGAAAGTCTTTTCCAAGTATTAACTGTTTTGAAGTACCATTGACAGTACCATAAAGAGAAATCAATGAGCCATCTGCAGGATTTTGAAGAACTGGTGGTACAGTTGTTAGGAATGGAATAGATAACACATCAGGAATATTTAATACAACAACTTTAGCGTCTAATGAAGCTATGCTATCAACTAATTGTGAGTATAATGCCTGAAAGTTAACTACTGGAGTGTAAGGAGTTTGTCCTCCAGAGGTAGCGTAACCTAAAATATCATTATTTCCAATCCATAATATTACGAAAGTAGGGTTTAAGGATTTTGCTTGTTGAAATTGTGTACCTTTGCCTCTTAATATAAGATCAAACATTGGATTAGGAGAGTTTGCCATAACGGCGCTAAAACAAGTAGTTGAGCTTGTAGCGTTTAATATATCATATAAAGTTGCTCCAGGAATACCTAAATTATTAAAAGCTTTTGGATAATTTGGATTTTTTAATGTTCCTGTTGATGTATTATAACTTATTGTAACGGAACCAGTTGATAAGTTTAGCGATGAAATTTCCATCCTATTTCCTGTTCCGGGATCAGAAACCAATGGAATTTCAAAATTAGTTCCAACTTGTCTAGCTATTAAAGCCCCATATGAATATAATTGAGCACTTTCATATAAAGCACCAGATTGATATCCTGCTGTTAAGCTATTTCCAATTGTTACAAATCTTGAAAAATCTACTGAACCAGTATTTATAGTTGGTTCTGTTAAATTAGATTTATCTACACATGAGCTAAGAAGTAATGTGATTGAAAGCAAGTATGTAAAAATTTTTATTCTATTCATGTTTCATTACCTCATGTTTTATAATGAATATTTAAGTGTTAAACTAAAAAGATTAGCATAACTATTGTAAACACCATTAAAAGGTGATACGGCTCCTGTTAATCCTGAGTAATTAACTTCGGAATTTGTAATTTTTCTTTCAATCATCCTCAAGAATAAATAGGAAAAGTCAATAAAAATATTATTGTTAAATTTATAACCAAAACCTAAGCTATAACCTACTCTATTTGCATCAGGCAAAGTTGGATCTAATAGTTCATCTTTAACGGGAGATTTATCATAATAAATGCCTCCATATATATTCATAATATCAGTTAATGTATAATCAACTCCAAATCTTACGATATAGGAATTTTTAAACCCTCTATATGATTTTGAAACTATGTTACTTTCAGTAAAATTAATATTTAAGCTATCATAAGAAGACCATCCAACATATTGATAGTCAATACTTAATAATAAATTATCATATTTATATGCTATTCCTAATGATAGATTTTCTGGTGTTGTTAATTTAGCTTCTGTTTTTCCTTTAGGTAATCTTGATAATAATTGAGAATTTGCTTCTGCTTTTGTTGTACCTGTAAAATTATATTTAACTTTGCTTCTATAACCAAGGCCTAAGTTTAAATTATCAATAGGTTTGTATAGAATGCCAAATGTATAACCGAGTGAAAAATCATCGCCTTCAATATGAATATTACCATCAGTTGTAGCAAAAGGAGCAAAGTTAACTTTTTTAGCAATAATAACATCAGCATAGTTAAAGTTAATTCCACCTCCGATGGAAAGATTATCCATAATTTTATAAGATGCTATTAAGGGTGAACTGAAAACTCTAATTTCTATTTCTGTAGTTAAGTATCTACCAACCCAATTTTCATCCCATTTTGTACCTAAACCGAATGGGTTACCTAATGCAAGTCCAAGTGTTAATTTATCATCAATTTGATATGTAGTTTGCATTATAATAGGTGTGAAAATTTGATCTTTTAGCTTATGTTCGGTTATTGCAGGAGATGGTCCTCTAAATGTAGTACCTAATGTAATAATATTTGAACCAAAAGCTAAGTTAAATCCATTTAGCTGTGATATACCAGCAGGATTAAAAAAAATAGCAGATGGGTCATTTGCAACGGCTGTAAATGCACCGCCCATACCCATTGCTTTAGCGCCAAATTCATTTAATTGAAAACCACTAGCAAATGAAAATTTAATGAATGCTGTAATAATTAGAAAAACTTTAATAGATTTCAAAACATCCTCCAATAATTATGAAAATACATCAAGAAAGGTAAACAATATAGTGAATAAATAGTAATTATTTATTTATTAAGAAAAAAGAAAAAATGAACATATATTCATTTATTGCAAAAGATATTGGAAGATTTGAAAAAATATGAATATAAATTTCGAAAAAGATGATAAAATTATAATTGTGGTAAAGGAAAGTAATTAGATGAATCTGATATAGTTAATTCAATTTTATTTGTTGAATTTTTTTAGTTTATCACGAATTACAGCTGCTCTTTCATAATCTTCTTTTTCGATAGCTTCACGTAGTTGATTCTCTAACATTGTTTTTTCATTTTCAGTGTTATAATTGGATATATTTTGATTAGATTTCATTTCATTTATTTTATTCATAAATTGTTCAATATCGTTTGAAGTTTCATCATTTTCTTCAAATTGATTTTGAAAATCTTGCGATGGATTTTGAGAGTATTCATCGCTAGATCTTGGTAAATTATTTGTTAAATCGTTATTATCTACTTCAGGGGGTTCAAAAGCAACTTTGGAAAGTACTTCATCATAAATATAAATAGGTGAATTAGTCCTGAGTGCAAGAGCTATAGCATCACTGGGTCTTGCATCAATTTCAATAGTAAGGCCAGATTGTTCAATGATTATATTTGCAAAAAATGTATTATCTCTTAAATCAACAATATTTACTTCAATAATCTCTCCACCTAAAGATGTAATGACATTTTTTAATAAATCATGAGTTAAGGGTCTTGGTACAGAATATCCTTCTAATTCTAATGCTATAGAATGAGCTTCTGCACCTCCAATAATAATTGGAACTCTTTTATTGGAATTGATAGCTTTAAGAATTAATGCATAACCGCCACTACTTGTGGAAGTTGTTGATAAACCAAATACAACTACTTCTGTTTTTTTCATACTGCATTATATTTTATTAGTAATAATAAGAAAAAATATTTTTTTTAGCAAATTATAATTTTTTTTTATTAAAAAAATATACTATATTATATAAAAATTTAAAATTATAATGTTATAGTACTAATGTTAGTAAGTTCCATAAATATTATTTTACAAAAGATTAAACAATTAAAAATTTATATATAAAGTTAAGCTTTAGAGATTTAACAAAGAAAATGTATTTATTAAAATTTTATGATAACAATAAATAATTGAGGATTTAATATTGAATATTATTAAATTTTTTCTAATAATATTCGATTATAAAAAAAGTGTTTTTTAGAAAAATAATTAACTCTAATATGGAGGTACAATGAAGCAATTGTTTTTATCAATGATTGTAAGTATCATTTTAACGGTTTCGCTGTTTGCTCAAGGTGTTTATCAGATTACAGGAAGCGAAACATGGTCAACAAACAAGCAGTTTAATGTGCCTGTTGTTGTAAAAAGTGGTGGTAAGTTAACAATTGAAGCTGGTGTATTGGTTGAAATTTATTATGCTGATGCTAATGCAGATGGAATTGGTGACTTTAAACTTGAAGTTGAAAATGGGGGTACATTAATTATCAATGGAACACTGGCTAATCCAGTAGTTTTCCAGCCAAAGGAAGTTATACCTGTTAATAACCATTGGCAGGGTATAGTTTTTAATAGTACTTCTACAAATTACCGTGATACTATTAAATATGTAACGATTAAAAATGCTTATATAGGAGTTGATGTAAGCAGAGATATCTATGCTGTCGGTCTCAAAATACAAAATTCCTATAACACTGCATTAAATATCAATAATTATACTTCACTTTCTTCTCCGTATTTTTTTGGTATTAAAGTAGATACAGTTTATAATTATGGTACCGGTATTGTTGTATCCAAAGAAGGAGTTACACTCAATAACCTTTATGTTCAAAGAGCAACTGGAGTTGGAGTTGAATTAAAAGCTGGTTCTGTTACTATAAACAATTCTAAAATATTAACCAGTGGCACCGGTATTTTCAACAATATTAATAATACATTTGCAGATCAAAATATTGTTCAAGAATCCTACATTTATGCAAATAACAAGTCTGGAGTTTTTAACAAAGGTGGATATTTGAAATTATCTAAAGATTCTATTGCAAGTAACACTTACCAGGGTATTATTACATCTGGTGGTACATTGTATGCAGATTTTCTTTCAGTACGAAAAAATAATTTAAGAGGTGTTTTGGTTGGTGCGTCATCACAAGTTTATTTTAATGCTTCGACAGTTGATAGTAATACATCATATGCTTTTGATATTTGTGAAATTGATTTAACAAATGATGGTGCTTATACGACATTAACGGGTACCAAAACGGGAACTCCTAAAATTATCGCAAACTTGAATAATATTAGAGATAATAACGGAAGTTCAAATGCTGTTCAAATTAAAAGCCGTAGAACAACTGCTGTTAGCAGTGAATATCCACAAGATGATTTTACGCAAAACTATTGGTATCTTACGGAAAATATAGATGGATTATTCTCAATGAATTTAAATGGTACGATCAATTACTGGAATTGGAAAGTATCAAATCAAGCTAATTCAAAATTCCCTACGAATACTGTTACAAATCCCACTACAATGTTAGCTATATTAAGTACATCTGGTAATGGTTCTGGCAATATTGCTGGGCTTGGAGCTTCACCATCAGATCCTGCATTTACACAACCTTCAAGACGAGGTGACTATACATTAAGATGGAATTCTTCTAAAAATTATCCATTTGTAAAAATAACAATAGATACTACTGGTGCTACCGATGATGGTTCATTAAATGCTAACTATGATTCGCCAAGAAGCATAGATTTTGCTCCTAATACAGGTAGCTATAATATTCATATTAAAAGAGCAGCAGCTAAAGAAGATGATACTACACCATATGATGATGATTTTATGAAATTTACTGTAACATTATATGATCATGATGGTAATTCATCAAATTATGTATATTATGGATATCAAAATTTTGTAAACGATCATGAAGCAAGAGGAAAAGTAATTTCTGTTGATGGGGTGGCAACTGGTACTACACAAACAATCTATAGTGGTAAACCAGTAAAAATTAAATGGACAGTAACAGACTCTGCTGGTACTAATGTAAATATTTATTATAAAAGAAGAAATATGAATTTAAATGTTGATAATGCTCTTACTATTGGTCATGCAAATTGTGCAGTAGATTTAATAGCAGCTAATGTTAATACAAAAGAAGTTAATGGTGAATATATTTGGATACCTCCAACTGATACCGCAACAACGGGTATTAATAATAGAGTTGGTAAAATTGTAATTGTTAGGAATTATGGTACAAATCCAATTAAAGTTTATGGTGCTAATATTGTTGATACTTCAAATACTGCTTCGATTACCCTTGAACCAGCACCATATGCTGATTGGGTATTTACAGATTCTACAAGTGTATCTCATACAATTATTATAAAAGATATAGTTTTCAATTTAAATGCTGCACCGGGTGATGGTTCTATTAGGTATAAAGGTGGTTTATCAGGAACTGGTCCTTACTATCGTGCACAAGTTGGAGATTATATTGGTGCATTTTATAACGGAGGGACAAAATGTGCTGGATTTGCAAAAGTAACACAAGTTCCCGATGGTACTATTTCTAATGCATTAAATTTGAAAGTTTGGGGAGATGATCCTAATACTACACAAATAGATGGTGCTTCTGCTGGTGAGCAATTAACATTTAAAGTTTGGAGACCAAGATGGTTCAGAACAACCTCAGTTGTTGAGAAAAATGCTGAATATGATATAAACGGCAAAATAATTCCTGTTGATAGTGTTGTCTATCCATACAAATCAAATTCAATATATTCAGTAGTATTCCAAAATAATGGTACTGTAATTTTAGATTCACTCAGATTTATACGTGGTTCAACAAGTTCTTCAACTGAAGGAACAGGTACACAAACAGTTGCTTTAAATGCAGGATGGAATCTTGTTTCTACATATATTGATATCGAAAATTTATCAACAGACTATGATAAACAATTTAGAATTGGTTCAAATAAAGCTGCGGGTGTTTTAGATACATTAGGTGAAGTTTGTGAATTAGTTAAAGATCCTGCAGGCGATATTTTATGGCCTTCACAAAACATAAATCAAATTAATACAGGTAAAAGTAACAAGTGGGTAAATTACCAAGCATATTATATTAAATTATCTGAAGCAGCAAGTGTTATTTTCCCAAGAACTGGTGTTGGTAATATTCTTTCGCCTCAAAATACAGCTGTCCCATTAAATCCTGATGTTTGGAACCAAAGAGCATATTTAAGAAAGAGCAGTATGAATATCGCCGATGCTTTAATTAATGTTCTCGATAAAATCGAATTAGTTAAAGATGGGCAAGGAAATGTTTATTGGCCACAATATGGTATTAACAATATCGGTCAAATGCATCCAGGACAAGGATATTTGATTAAAACTAAAGCCGGTATTTCTAATTTCAACTTATATTATCCAGCAAATACATTGTTACCAAAGAAAAATGATAACGTTAAACCTACTCCTAAAGCGGAGAAATATGTTGTCGAATTTAATTCAGATAATAACGCTGTAATAGCTTTACCAAACGAAATAGTTAGTAAGTATGCAAAAGAAGGTGACGAAATAGGCGTATTTAATACTAAAGGCGAATTGGTAGGTAGTGCAGTTTATAATAATGAAAATGTTGCTATCACAGTTTGGGGTAAAGAAACTGGTAATGAAAAATCACTAGGTATTGAAGTTGGCGAAAAGATGACACTTAGAATCTATAAGAAAGAAAACAATAAAGAATTTGCTTTGAAAGGTGTAGGTATTAATGATAAAGGACAGTATCAACCTAATGGCGTTTATGTGATTGAAGGAGTAATGGGTATTGAAGAGTTCAAAGCTATACCTGAAAATTATGATTTAAGCCAGAACTATCCAAACCCATTTAATCCAACAACAACTATTAAATTTGCTTTACCTGTTGATTCTAAAGTTAATATTAGCATCTATAACATTGTTGGTCAAAAAGTGGCTGATTTAGTTAATGGTGAATTCGAAGCAGGTTATCATACTGTTACTTTCAATGCTTCAAATTTATCAAGTGGTATTTACTTCTATAGAATTGATGCAGGTAAGTTCAACGCAGTAAGGAAAATGATGTTGATTAAATAGTAAATGTAATAAAAAAGGGGGTTCGAAAGAGCCCCTTTTTTTTTGGTATAATATTTGTTGTTTATTAAAAAAAAACTTTATTATTATGAATAAGTATTACAAATTATTATTAGTTTTGATATTCTTTTGGGGTTGTAAAAATCCATCATCATCAGAAAATGGTAGTATTGCTGGTAAAGTTACCGAAAATGGTATAGGTGTTAGCAATATATTTGTTAAAACTGTGCCATCTACACAATCCGTAAGAACAGATGCAGAAGGTTATTATTCTATTAATAATGTTCCCCCAGGAGAATATCGTGTTGTAGCTTTTAGGAGCTATTATGATTCATCATCAGTTAAAGTTTATGTAAAATCAAATCAAAAAGTTTTAGCAGATATTGAAATTAATCAATATGGTTCAATTTCTGGTACAATTAAAGATGCTAAAACCCAATTAGTGATTACAGATGCAATGGTAGTTACTAATCCCAATATTGGCTCTGCATTTACTGATAAAGATGGAAGATTTACTATAAGTAATATACCTGCTGGTATATATGAAGTAAGTGTCATGAAATTTGGATATGAAACAAAAAAAGATAATATTATTGTTACCAGTAAAAAAATAACTTCAGTCAACTGGTCTTTAACTCCTGCATATGGTTTTATTAAAGGTATTGTAACAGATTCAATTAAGCCATTAGTTAATGTTAACATTACAACAAATCCATCTTCAAGTTCTGTAACATCTGATAATTCTGGTATATTTTATTTACGCAATTTATCTCCTGGAGAATATACTATTACAGCATCAAAAATTGGATATACTAATTCAACATTAAAAGTTAAAGTATCGGCAGGTGATACTACATTTGCAAATATTATAATGAAAAAATAATATGGATTTAAAAAAGATAATAAAACTAATTTTGTTAATTCCTCTATTTTTATTTGCTCAAAAACCCTACGTTAAAAATTATCAAAAAGGGCTAGAGCTATTTAATAAAGGCGATTATGATAAAGCTATATCCTGGTTTGAAAAATCCATTAAAGCTAAAAATGATTGGGACACTGTTTATGTTGCACTTGGTGATTGTTATATGCAAAAAAATGATGTTAAATCTGCATTAGATAATTATAACAAGGCTATAAATTTAAATAAGAATAATACAACGGCTTTATTAAAGCTCGCAAATTATTATCAAACATTTAATAATTTAAACGAAGCGTTAAAGTATTTTGAGTGGGCTTATCAAGTCGATAGCACAAATTTAGAAACATTGAATCAGATAGCTTCTATCAACTATCAATTAAAAAATTATCCAAAGGCTTTATCCGCTTATTTAAAACTTGCAAAAAAAGTTAAAACAGACGCTTCAGTATTTTACAATTTGGGTAATACTTATTTTATGATTGAAGATTATGACAATGCTATAGTTGCATATAATATTGCTATAAAAAGAAATAAAAGAAATGCAGACTATTATTATGCACTGGGGATGGCTTACTTAAGAAATGCTGATTATCCAAATGCTAAAAGAAATTTCTTAATTGCAGTTAGATTAAATCCTCAAAAATATGGAAATATTTTTGATGTAGTGGATTATAGTGGTATTAAGTTTGAATTTCTCAGAACAAACTTTTTTGGTGATGAACTTTTATCCAAAATTTCTGATGGAGTTAGGATATCATTTAATGCTAATTATCTAAATTATGAAAAAATTAAATTAGAGGAACTCACAGGTATTTATTTGTGGAAAAATGACCTTAAAACTTTAACTTATGGTTTGCAATTATCTTTTTATTATAATCCATTTTCGATAGATTTAAGTTATAGTTATATGAAATATAATATTAGTAAGATATCAACTTATTTACCATTACCACCGTATAATCCACAGAGTAATTTAGTTGATAATATACAATATCAATCTTTAAAAACAAGTTTTAATTATATTCCATGGGTTTTCTGGGGGAAGCTTTATAATGAATATGGTGTAGGTTTTTCTAATATCAAGTATACTTACGATAATAAAAATTTGAAGTATAATACTTTATATGTTAAAACATCATTGAATGCAAAATTTAACAAATTTTGGTTAGGTAGCACATATAACATGTATTTTAATAAAAATGTACCTTCCAACTTAGAATTTAATATCGGTGTATGGTTATGGTAAAAATAATATTAAATATAATTTTAATTCCCATTGTAATAATTTTGGCACAGGATACTCCAGGTTGGAAAGTTTATCCAAGTTTAGCGGGTTCAAATCATACTATAGCTATACCACTAGATGTTAATCCTAAAATAAATGGGATACCGTTAGTTAATGGTGATTACATTGGTGTATTTTATGATTCATTGGGTAAGTTAGTATGTGGTGGTTTTAAGAAGTGGGATGGTAACCAAAATATAGCAATTACTGCATTTGGAGATGATAATTTTACAGAGAATAGAAAAGAAGGATTTGCAAATGGTGAAAATTTTATCTGGAAAGTTTGGAAAAAAAATGAAAATAAAATTTATGATGCAGCAGTTCAATTTCGTTCTGGTCCAACAGCATATGCACCAAATGGAACTTCTATTTTAAAATCATTATCGGATAAAGTTTTACCACCATGGAAATTTACAGAAACTAACATATTTCACACAATTGTATTACCTTCAAATTTGGTTATATCGATAAATAACATCAAACAAGTACCTCCTGTATATGTTGGAGGATTTTATGATTCACTTGGAAGTGTTGCATGTGCTGGATATGGAGAATGGGATGGTGCTTCAAATGTTGAATTCAAGTTATACGGGGATATAGCACAAACATCTAATAAAGAAGGTTTTTCGGTTGGTGAAAAAATAATTTTCAGAATATTTATTGTATCTGAAAAAAAAGTAGTTGAAGTTAAAGCAAAAGTGAGGGTTAATTCTCCTAATGATACTTTTTTTGTTCAAAACGGAAGAACTATATTGGATTCTTTAATATCAGTAAAAGTAATTTCTGCTGATGATCCCGGATGGACATATACTCAAACTACTAATTATCATAAAGTAATTTTTCCTTCAAGAAATTGTGTAAAAATTGATGATGATAATATTGCGGATGGAGATTATATAGGAGCCTTTTACAAAAAAGCTGAAGATACTTTAGCCTGTGCAGGATTTTTTCAATGGGTAGGTGATATACCTCAAGAACTAACTATTTGGGCTGATTATCCAGATACAAAAATTAAAGAAGGCTATTCTGTCGGAGATAGAATTATTTTATTAATATGGCGAAAATCTTCCCAAGCAACATTTACAACAAATATTAGCTGGATAAATGATAAATATAATTATCCTAATGATAGTATTTTTGCAATATCTTCTGTATACAAAGATACAATAAAATTAGATTATGGTTTGAGTGGTGTAGAATTAATGAAAAATGATATTCCCGAAAAATATTATATACAAAAACAAATTTTCTTTAATGATTTTCACAAAAAAACAAGTTATAAACTTATCGGTTTCCCGGGTATACCTTCGAGACGAAATGCTTATTTATTAGATAGTTTATTTCAGGGAAAAGCTAATCAGGAGTGGTCTGCTTACCAATATTTATCAAATAATAAATTATTATCCTATAATTCTAATAATCGTTTTAACTTTAAATTTATCCCCGGTAAAGCATTTTGGATTTTATCAAAATATCCTTTAATAATTGATGTATCTAATTTTTTCCAGGTTTATAATGTTCCTACAAATGTTATACTTAAAGATAATAAAATTACTGCTTATTATGAAATTAGTTTAGATACAACGGGAAATCTCTGGAATCTTATTGCTAATCCTTTTGATCAACCAATACTATGGAAAGATATCATAGATTTTAATAATTCAGATTTTTTAAGTAAACCTATTTTTGAAACTGATAAAATATATGATTATTTAGGAACTCAAGGATTTAAAAATCAATCAATATTAGAACCTTATAGAGGATATTTCTATTATAACAGAACAAAAATTAAAAAATTAAAAATTCCGTATACATATACAAAAATATATCCTAAAATTAACAAAGAACAAATTTCAGAAAATTTAATTTTAGAATGGAATAATAATATCGATACAGCAACAATTAAAATTATTAATAACGGTAATTCTACCATTGGGTTAGATAAATATGATGAACTTATGCCTCCTATTTCATTTTCTAGTATTAATGCTTTTTTAGTTGATAAAAACGTTGATGTTAATGAAGGTAAACTATTAGCAAAAGCTACCAGTATTTCAAATGGCAAAAAATTTGATATAAAAGTTATTTCTAAAAATGGCAAATTCAATTTACTACTTAATAATAATTTGAGCAGCAAGTATAAAGTTATTCTTATTAATAAATCTAATTTGCAAAAAATTGATTTGACTAATTCAAACCAATATTCTTATGAAAATATATTAATTGATACATTATATCTTGAGTTTATAATTGGAACTGATGAATATATTGAAGGAATAGATTTAAAAATTGAAAAGTTGGAATTATATCAAAATTACCCCAATCCGTTTAACCCTGTAACAAAAATTTCTTACTCTATCCCCTCATATCTTGAAAATCAAAAAGTTAATTTAAAAATTTATGATATTTTAGGAAAAGAAGTTGTAACTTTAGTTAATACTAAACAATCTCAAGGATATTATACTGTTGATTTTGATGCTAATAATTTGGCATCGGGAATTTATATAGCGCAGTTAAGAGTAGGCAATTTTGTTAAAAATATTAAAATGCAATTATTGAAATAAAATGGAACTTTTAAAGAGATACTATTTGTTATGTTACTTAGTATAAAAATAGGGTAAAGTATGTCATCTATATTCAAACTTCCGACTCTTGGCGAAAACATACAAAATGCAACAGTAGTAAAACTTAATGTTAAAGTTGGTGATTTTGTTAAAGTCGAACAACTTCTTGCAGAAGTAGAAGCAGGTAAAGCTAATCTTGAGATAACCTCTGATTTCGAAGGGCAAATAGTAAAAATTTATGCAAACGAAGGAGATACTATTAATCCGGGTGATGATTTTATAGAATATGATAATGCCAATGCAAGTAATAAACAAGAACAATCTCAATCTGAAAAAAATGTTGAAGTTAAGGTCACACAAAATAAAATTGAAAATAATGCAGAAAATACAACTAAAATTCATAAAGTTACCGAAAATGAAATTATCGTAACAGTTCCAAATTTAGGTGAAAATGTCAAAGATGCAACCATCATTAAAATTGCTATAGAAATAGGTGCTCAAGTAAAGAAAAATGATTTACTTTTTGAAGTTGAAACTGGCAAAGCAACACTTGAAATAGTATCTGAGTATGATGGTTTAGTAAAGAATATATTTGTTAAAGAAGGTGATAAAGTAAATAATAATGATAAATTATTATCTTTGGTTTCTGAGGAAGTTCCTGTAAATCAAGCAATAAAAAGTGATAGTAAAGTTAATGATAATACTATTCCAACAAGTATTCAAAATGAAAATTTGAATAAAGAAATATCAACACAATCTGAAAATAAAACTCAAGATACACCAAAAGAAAAAGTAGATACATACAATATTAATAAAAATTTATTGGTATTGGCATCCCCTAGTGTTAGAAAATTTGCTAGAGAAATTGGTGTAGATATCTCTGAAGTAAAACCGCAACAGGGCAAAAGAATTACAATTGAAGATGTAAAGTATCATGCAAAGAAACTTTTAAGTGGTGGAAAATCAATAAGTCAAGAAATAAAGTATAATGCCGGTAATACTTATTTTGAACCATTACCTGATTTTACAAAATGGGGAGAAATTAATGTCGATGAACTTTCAAATATAAGAAAGGTAACAGCTCAGCATTTACATTTCGCATGGTCCCAAATACCACATGTAACACAATTTGATAAAGCAGATATTACAGAACTAGAAAATTTTAGAAAAAATATCCTGAAAAAGTATCCAGAAGCTAAAATAACTGTAACAGCAATTTTAGTAAAAATAGTAACGCTAGCACTAAAAAAATATAAACAATTTAATTCCAGTTTAGATCTAGATAATAATAAAATTATTTATAAACAATATTATAATATTGGTATTGCAGTAGATACAACAAAAGGTTTAGTAGTTCCAGTTTTAAGAAATACAGATAAAAAAACATTAATTGAAATATCTCAGGAAATTAATGTTTTAGCACAGAAAGCGAGAGAAAATAAGCTATCATTAGATGAAATGCAGGGAGCTACTTTTACAATTTCTAATTTAGGCGGTATTGGTGGTACATATTTTACACCTATTGTCAACTATCCAGAAGTTGCAATATTAGGAGTATCAAAAAGTTCATATGAGCCAAGATATAATGGTGAAACATTTGAGCCAAAATTAATGCTACCATTATCATTATCCTATGACCATAGAGTTATAGATGGTGCTGATGGAATAAGATTTTTAAGATATATCATTGATATTGTCGAAAAGCCATATGAATTACTGATGACAATTTGAATGTCGAAATGTTAATGATTAAAAAAAGGGCAAACTATCTATTTGCCCTTTTTTAATTTATTATCCGAAGAATGTAGCAGCTACATCCATTAAATCCATATCTAAGGTTTTTAACTGACCAACAGCTTCAGAAAGTGGTGCTGCAACAATCTTAGTTCCTCTCAATGCAGCCATCATACCCCATTCGCCTTTATTAACAAGTTCTGCTGCAAATACACCTAATCTTGTACCTAAAACTCTATCGAATGCAGTTGGTGTACCACCTCTTTGAATGTGACCTAAAATAGTAGCTCTTGTTTCAAAACCAGTTTCTTTTTCAATTGCATCGGCAAGAATGTTGGCAATACCACCTAATCTTACATGGCCAAATGAATCTAATTTATTTGTTTGTAAAACTTCTTTTTCTTTATCGCCTTCGAGCATTTTAGCTCCTTCTGCAACAACAACGATAGAGAATGTTTTTCCTCTTTGGTGTCTTTTTCTTACGATATCACAAACTTCTTGAAGTGTGAATGGTTTTTCAGGTACTAAAATACAGTCTGCACCGCCAGCAACACCAGCATACCATGCAATCCAACCAGCGTGTCTACCCATAACTTCAACAACCATAACACGGTTATGTGATTCAGCTGTAGTATGTAATCTATCAATTGCTTCTGTAGCAATATTAACAGCTGTATCAAAACCAAATGTAAAATCAGTAGCATTTAAATCGTTATCGATAGTCTTAGGTAATCCAACAACTTTAATTCCTGAAGCATGTAATTTGTTAGCAACACCTAAAGTATCTTCGCCGCCTATAGCAACTAAAGCATCAACTCCTAATTCTTTTAAATTGTTCTTGATAGTTTCTTCGCCATTAGGAATTTTATAAACATTAGTTCTGGATGTTCCTAAGATTGTACCACCTCTGTGAAGAATACCAGAAACAGAATCAATATCCATTTGAACAAATTTCTTTTCAAGTAATCCTCTCCAGCCTTCTTTGAAACCTATAATTTCATGACCATATTGTAATGATCTTCTTACAACTGCACGAATTACAGGATTAAGACCTGGTGCGTCACCGCCACCTGTTAAAATACCAATTTTCATGTTAACCCTCACTTATTTGTTTATTAAACGGCTTTAATTTTAGCCATACTTACCAATATCTGTTTTGTTGAGCCATCTTCAAAATTAACAACAATTTTTTGCTTTTCGCCTCCACCAATAACTTCGCTTATTTTACCGTAGCCAAATACTTTATGAACAATTCTTGTTCCTGCTTTTATCTTTTTAGAACCTGGTTTTAATAACCCATCATCGGTACTAAATATTTCCTCGATATTGAATTTTTTATCTACAGTTCTTCTTGCAACACTTCCTAGCTCTTCTTTCCATAATGATGAGTTTATTTTATCTATTATTTTAGATCTTCCCTGGTAAGCAACTTCTCCAAATCTATATCTCGAACGGGCGTATGTTAAAAATACTCTATGAGTAGCTCTTGTCATTCCCATATATAACAAACGAGTTTCTTCTTCATAAGATGCATTTTCTTCAAATTTAGGATTAATTGGGAATAAATCTTCTTCCAATCCAGTTATAAATACTACAGGATACTCTATATTTTTGGCTGAATGGATATCAAGAACTGTTACTGCATTAGTTTCGTTATTAATAAAGTCGAAACCATTTTTTAACATTATAGAATTGAGAAATCCTACAAGTGTTAAATCATTTTTTGATTTTTTATATTCCTGGATAAATTCTAAAAACTGGATAATATTTTCTTTTTTTATTGTAATATCACTTTCATTTTTTTCATCATTATCAAGGATTTTTAATTCATCGATAAGGGTACTTGTTAATTCGTAGATAGATAATTTATCTTTTAGATTTATATATTTATCGAGTAATTGCCTAAATAATTTAATATTTTTTTGAATTCTTTCTCTAATATCAATTACCTCATAAACGCGACCCATTGTTTCAAAAAGTGAAATATTAAACTTTCTTGAAAATGCCAACATTTTTTCAATTGATGTAGCCCCTATTCCTCTTTGTGGGAAGTTTAGAATTCTTAATAATGCTTCTTCATCATTTGGGTTAGATAATACCTTCAGGTAACCGATGATATCTTTAACTTCTTTTGTTTTAAATAAATCTAATTTTCGTACTATTTGCACTGGCACATTTTCATATTTAAAATATTCATCATAAATTCTTGCTTGTGAATGTATTCGATATAATACAGCGAAATCTTTGTAAGTTAGCTTTTCTTCTGAAATTATTTCTTTAATTCTTTTACAAATTTGGTATGCTTCGTCTTTTTCATCAAAACATTTTATTACAATTACTTTATTTTTATCATCATTAGATGTAAATTCTTGATTTTGATCTTGTGGTAAAATAGATATTACAGCATTAAATATTAGATCAGTATTTCTAACATTTTTGTTGAAATCATAAGATTTAATTTTGGGGAAATAATTAGGAATCTCTTGTTTTATGTTAGAAATAAAACCTTTCCATTCATTAATAATCTGATTTTCATCGTAAGCAATAAAAAGATTTTTATTATATAATAATTTTGTAATTTCTAATTGTGCTGGTGATATATCCTGGAAATCATCAATAAAAATAAATTTGTATTTTTTCTTATAAGATTGTAAAACTGTTTTATTTTGGAATAATTCTAGTACTTTTAAGGCTATATCTTCATAATCAACAGAATTATTAAATTGCAATCTTTTGTTATATTCATAAAATATTTTTATTATATTATCATTGAATTTTGATTTATCAGAAAATTTATAGTCTTCTGGTTTAATAAATTGATTCTTTATGTATCTAAATTGTTTATAAATTATTTCAATATCATAATCTTTATCAGATAATTTAAATTGTCCTAAAATATTTTCAATTGCTTTTTGGGAATCTTCTGCATCGTATATGGTAAAAATTGGTTTTAATCCCACTTTTTCTGAATTATCTCTTAATATTTGGGATAGGACATAATTAAAAGTTCCAACTGGTAAATGATTTTGTTTCCAATTCAGTATTTTTTTTATTTGTTTTCTTATTGCAAGTGCAGCGTTATTTTTGAGTGTAATATAAATAATTTCATCTGGTGATATATTATTTTGTTTGATAACCTGGAAATATTTCTGTTGAAGTGCAAATGATTTACCTGTTCCTGAATAGCCAAAAATAACAGAAGGAGCTTTTGCATCGTTGATAAATTCATTTTGGATTTCATAGATAGGTGCTTGATTTGGCATAATTTTCCTAAATATTTTAATTTTTTAAAATACAAATTTAGGAAAAATTTATGAAATTTCAAAGTTAAGTAATTAGTATAAAAATATTTATTTGTAAAAATTCATTTTATAGTCAATAATTGGCCATCTTTTATTTACTATTAATGTGTCATTTGTAGGGACAAAATATCTAGATAAAACAACTGGTTTGATTGAACCGAAATCATAAGAATTTTTACCAACATATTCAGATACTAATAAAGTATATTTGCCTTGAGGAAGGTTGTTGATATTAATACGGTTATTTACAATTTTTCTGGTAAGGATTTTCCCGTCGTTAATATTCTTAAAAATTAGTAATTTATCTTGCTTATCTTTTGATATAATTTGTCCTTGTAGTCTGCAAATATTTTCTTTGTTTACCGGTATTTTATAGGTTACAATTGTATCTTTAAATAGTCCTTTATAATTTGGTAATAGTTTGAAATTTACTTTTATTTGAATGAGATCACTTAAAATATCTTTAAATGTGATATTGTAATTTAAGTCATCAATTTTATTTACTTGCCAATTACTTTGTTCATCAAATGATAATGAACTAAGTATATGATTATTTTTAGTAAAAAATGGTAATTTAATAGAAATAATTTTATCATCAATATCAATATCTTTTGAAATTATTAAATTTGATGGTGTTATTAAATTATAGTTCGTAGTTTTATTTTTAAAGTTTAAAGTATCGGTAGTAAATTTTTGTGTATTATTAATTACAATTTTTAATTTATGGGAAATTAGTTTGTTTTCTGATAAAATTAAAATATTTTTACTATCCAGTAAACCTTTATGAGAGATAATATTTTCTTGTGATGAATCAATAATAACAAAATTTAAATAATTAAATACATTACTAATATTATTGCTAAAACTTATTTTTACAGTATTGCTATCTAAAAGTGAAATATCTGTTATTTTATAATTATAGATTGGTGTAGTGGTTAACAAATTAACATTTTTATTGTTTGTGGTTGTATCAAAATTTATATAATTATAATGAATACCGTAATCTTCATCAAAATCATATAGGTTATTGTTATTTTTGTCATTAACGGCAATTACTAAATAAGTGGAATTTTTTAATCCTGTAAGCGTGAATTTCCCTGATTTATCTGGTTGAGTTAAATAATCAGGGTAAGTTAATGTTGGGTCATAATATTTTTTTATATCATAAGCCCAAATATTAAATATTTCTGGTTGTTGAGCAAAAATTTGTCCCTCTATTGTATTATTTAATATTTCTTTACCTGTTGAAAATTTTAGTTGAAAGGGAGCATCCATAGGATTTTTGTTGTTATAATCTCTTATATCTTTGTTAAATGTAATAACATATGTTGTATTTGGTTGTAGTGTATCCCAAAAATATAAAGTTGCAGTAGTTCCTGTCCAATCAATATCAAAATCATATTTTAATTTGGGAGAAATTAAGATATTTTTCTTAAATGTTGTTTTATCGATATATTCAGAGAAAGTAATTTTAATAGATTTTTCATTAAATTCAGTTGTATTTTGTACAGGATATGTACTGATAATATGGGGAGGTTCGGTATCTATTGGACCGCCATCTGGTGCAACTCTATATGCACATGAATTAAATAATAATACTAATAATAAAAGAAATTTATAAGTTATTTTCATTATTGCTTAAGTTCTGATTTATAAGTTAAATGTTGATTATATCTTTCTGAAAACTTGTGACCACCTTTACCATCAGCAACAAAAAATAAATAATTATGATAAGCAGGATAAACTACAGCAAATATCGCTTCCTTAGATGGATTACCTATTGGTCCTGGTGGTAAACCTTTATATTTATATGTATTATATGGAGATTCAACAGAAAGATTTTTATAAGTAATTTTATCCCATTTATCTCTTCCAAGTGCATATTGAACAGTAGGGCATGCTTGTAATGGCATCCCTATTTTTAATCTGTTTAAATAAACACCGGCTATTATTGGATATTCTTCTATTTTGTTTGTTTCTCCTTCAACAATTGATGCCAGAGTTAAAATTTCATGAATTTTTTCTGGATTATTTATCTTTAAAGTATCATAGAAAAAAGATTTTGTATTCTTTAACAAAGTTTGGATTATAAAGTTTAGACCATCGCTTTTATAAAAAGTATATCTCTTTGGAATTATATAACCTTCTGCATTGGTTGATACAAAACCAAATTTTTGCATTAAAACTTTGTTATTAAGTAGTTTTGAAATATCGCTACTATTATATCCAAAGCTTAAACTTAAGTTTTCAATTGTTTTTTTGAGTGTTGAACCTTTTAATATTCTAAATGTTATAGGGCTTTCTGGTTCTGTATTCAAGAATAACAAAACAAGACCTACGTAGCTATGATTTTCAGTAACATGATATCTTCCAGGTTTAATTTTGGTTTCTAAACCAAATAATCTAGAGGCAATTTTAAAGTTGATTTTACTTTTGATAATCTTTTTTTTGTATAAGATATTTGATAAATCATTAAGATTAGATTTTTCTGAAACATCTACAATAACAGGGTATTTAACATTTGTAATTATTGGAGTAGTTAATAATATGACTTCAATAATGATTAAAATTGAAAAAATAATTAGTGTAAAATATAATGGCTTTTTCTGAGCAAAATTTATAATATTTAATATCATAGATTAGTATCTGTTAAGTTAACTCCACTTTCTTGTAGTGCTTGATGAAAATTATTGGATTTTAGAATTTCTTGATATTTTTCTTCATCAAATTCATAAAGAAGACAGCATTTTAATTTACCACATACACCACTAATTTTGGATATGTTAAAGGTAATATTTTGATCAAATGCAATTTGTGTAGGGATTCTTTTAAGTGTATCAAGAAATGTACTACAACATAATTCTCTTCCACAAGTACCAATTCCACCTTTAATTCTTGTTTCTTCTCTGTAGCTTATTTGTCTTAATTCTATTCTAGTTTTGAATTCTGCTGCTAAATCTTTTGCTAATGCACGGAAGTCGACTCTTGTTTCTGCTGTATAGTAAAAAAATAATCTATGTTTATCAAATTGCATATGAGTTGCAATAAATTTCATTTCTAAATTGTGAAATTTTACTTTTGTTCTGAAGATAGTTTCGTAATTATTATAGTTTTTTTCAAGAGCTTCAATTGTTTTAAGATCTTCCTCGGTTGCTTTTCTTAATACAATGGGCAATTTGTCAATATTGTTAAGAAGATTTCTTTCGCAAGATTTTAATTTTTTCCTTTCAATTTTACAGTAATCTAATGTATTTTCATCGATTTTTATAATTACATAATCGTTATCAGTGATTTCATTAAATATGTTTGTATCTTCGAATTTAATATATTCATAATTTAAACCATTATGAGCATAAGATTTTGATACAAAAACACCATTAAGTGGAAGTGTATCCCCACAATTATTACAAACAGTTGTTTTTTGCTCAACTTTTAAATTTATATCTAACATACCTTAACCTTTAGTTTTAATTTGAGATAATTCTAAAATAAGATTAATTGAAAGAATATTCAAATTAATATTACTATTGATATTTTGAAAAAATTTTTCTAAATTCAACACAATTTTTACAAATTCTTTATCATCATACTTATTAGTAAAATTTCCAATCGTATTTAAATAATCTTTATATAGTTTTATTTCTTTTTTATTTGCATAATTATATGCTTCATAAAACCAAAATACTAAAAATTTTAAAAATGTTAAAAAATCTTTTGAATTTTTTTCATAAAAGGACTTACATATTGAATGTGCTGAAAAGAATTTTTTAGTTACAGTTGCTCTAAGAAATTCAATAATTTTATTTTTTATATAAGATGTATCTTCGTTTTTATAGAACAAATAATTTGTATATTGACCTTCACTGATAGTAAGAATATCGTCATTTAATTGATTTATATCGTAATAATGACTTAATATATTTTTTAAATTATCATTAGAAAGTTTAGCAAAATTTATTATTTGACACCTTGATTTAATAGTATCCAATAATAAATTCGGCTGAGATGATAATAAGATAAAAATAATTCCTTCGGGTGGTTCTTCAAGAATTTTTAGCAAAGATTGCTGTGCGTTACTTGAAAGTAAATGTGCATCTTCAATTATAATAACTCTGTATTTAACTTCTGAGACAAGTAAATAGGCAAAATTATTTAATTCACGTATTGTATCAATTGTTATAACTTTGCCAGGGTTAGTTAAATTTTTGTAAAATGGATTGATTGCTTTGTGTGAAAAATAATCTTGAATGTATTCTGCATTTGTACTGTTATCATCAATATCTTCTTTGGCAGAAGGAACAGGAAAAATAAATTTTATATAAGGTTCAGATAAATTTTTAATTAAATTATATATATTATTATCAACATTAGCATTGATAGATAATGCAAAATTTAGTGCATAATAAAATTTCCCTGTTCCTTCTGGACCAATAAAAAGCATAGCATGAGGGATACGTGTCCCATTTATAATTTCATTTAATTTGTTAATGGCATTTGGATTGCCATATGTTTGATAATTTAATAATTGCATCTAGAAATTAAAATTTTTCAACATCTTCATCGAAATAAAACTCATCATCAGCAGGAAAATCGGGCCAAATATCTTCAATGCTTTCATAAACTTCGTCGCCATCTTCAAGTTCTTGCAGATTTTCGATAACTTCAAGTGGCGCTCCAATTCGTTCTGCGTAGTCAATTAATTCATCTTTTGTTGCTGGCCATGGAGCGTCTACAAGATATTGGGCTAATTCATATGTCCAGATCACAATGAACTCCTTATTTGTTAGTTAATATTTGATGCTTGAAAAACATTAAAATTATCAAAGAAAAAGTTTGTCGGAGGTAAGGGAGTATTTTTATACCATACTTCATAATGTAAATGTGGTCCTGTAGAAAGACCTGTATTACCAGATTTAGCTATTATATCGCCTCTTTTTACTACTTGTTTTTCTTTTACTAAAATTTGAGATAAATGAGCATAAACAGTTTTATATCCATATCCATGGTTAATTATTAAAACGTTTCCATAACCAACTTTTTGTCCCGCAAACTCAACTTTACCATTACCTGTGGCTTTTACTGGTGTGCCTACATCAACAACTATATCTTGGCCATTATGAAAAATTTGTCTTTTGAGTATTGGATGTATTCTAAGGCCGTATGAATCTCCTAAATAACCGTTTGCAGGTAAAATAGCTGGTACTATATCGTAGAAATTTTTTTTATTATTTATTGTATGTACTAACTTTTGATAATTTTGCTTTTCATATCGAATTTGTGTTTCTATTCTATTAATATAATCATAAAGTTTTTCAACATCAACATCTGATATACCTAAGGTTACATTAAAATATTTACTTGAATAAGAACCACCAACACCAAGTTTAATTTCATCTTGAGAAATGGGAGGTAAATTATTAGCAGCCCTAAGCTCATTATTTTTTTCTATAAGATATTCCATCTCTTTATTTAATTGTTTATAAGCTTTACTGATCCTGATTACTTCAGCTGCCATTTTTTTCTTTTCTTTTACCAAATCATCAATTTTTTGGGAGTCATCAAAAAAATATGTAATTATAAAATATAGTGAAAATAATGTGATTGAGATAAGAGAAGAAACAATTGCAATTGTTGTGTAAAATTTTTTCTTAAAATTTTCTATTTCAATATATTTAAGTTTTTCTTTCGAATATGTATAGATTTTATCCATTACCTAAAAAAAATTTTATTTTAATATGCGAATATAATCATTTTTTGTAAATTACTCAAAATCTCTTTCAAAATATTCAATACTTCTATTATTTTGATCTTGTCGATTCGTTAAGAAATAATCCAATCTTTGTTGAAAAATCTTAGCAGCATCGTATCCATAATGTTTAAGTAATTGGTTAAGAGCAAGAGTTTCAGCCAATACAGCTAAATTTCTTCCCGGTACAATTGGCAATTTAATGTACGGAATATTTACGCCTAAAAAATCAAAACTATGTTCATCTGTGCTAATTCTTGCATAACCTATTTTTTCATCTAATAATTCTAATTCAATGATTGCTTCCAGTTTTTTATGAAAACGTATCGCACGTACTCCAAAAATACTTCTTATATCAATAAGTCCTATGCCTCTTATTTCCATAAAATGCTTAACAAGATCTGTGCCAGTTCCAATAATTACGCCTTCTCTTTTTTTGGTAAGAACTACAACATCATCTGCAACAAGTTTATGGCCTTTTTCGATTAAAGCTAAAGCAACTTCGCTTTTACCTATACCAGATTTACCAGTAAATAACATACCAACACCATATACATCAACAAATGTGCCGTGTAATGTTACTCTTGGAGCAAATTGATCATCAAAAAAGTCTGAAAAGATCGAAACTGCTTTCGTTGTAGGCATTTCGGTCCCTAAAATAGGGGTGTTATGCTCAAGAGCTAATTGTAACATATCTGGTGTTGGTTTATTATTATCTGTAATAATAAGGCATGGTATTTTAAAACTAAAAAATTTTTTTAAATTATTATATCTAACATCATCAGGCAAAGAATATAAATAAGCAATTTCCGTATTTCCAATTAATTGAACACGAGATGCAATAAATAAGTCAAAAAACCCGGCCAGTGCAAGACCGGGTCTATTGATATTTTCTTCAACAATAAAATTTTCTAATCCAACTTCTTCTGTAAATGTTACGATGTGATGTTTATTTTTTAATGTATTATAAAAAAAATCAACTGTAATTTTTTCTTTTTTGCTGATATTTTTATTACTAATCTTCAACATCTTCTTCTATATACTCAATTTTAAATTCAGGTTTTTCTTTTCTTTTACTATCTAATTTTTTCCCTTTAATTTTCTTCAATTGTGATTCTGCTTTTTCGATACATTCAGAAATTGATTTTTTAAAGTCATCTGTAGTTGCTGAAACGCTTATTGTGTTACCAGGAATCTTTAGTATTATTTCAGCAGTTTTTTGGCTATCATCCATCATTTTGTAGCTTAGCACAACTTTAACATCCATGATGTCATCGTAGAATTTATCCAACCATTCAATTTGATCCTGGATAAATTCTTTTAACGAATCTTTTGCCTTGAATTTACGGGATGTGATTTGGATGTTCATAACAACTCCTATAATTTAAGATTTTGGATGAGCTCTTTTATGAGCTTCTTTTAACCTTTCTATACTAACATGAGTATATATCTGTGTAGTAGAAAGTTTACTATGTCCTAAAATTTCTTTTACAGCCATCAAATCTGCTCCGTTATCTAACATATGCGTTGCAGATGAATGTCTTAAAATATGCGGACTTTTTTTCTTTAAATTTGTATTTAAAGATAAATATTTTCTAACAATATTGTAAATAAATTTAGGATATAATTTTTTCCCTTTTTGATTTATCAAAAATGATTCATTTAAATTGCTATTACTTCTAAAATTATTAAAATACTCCAATAGTATAGATAATGATTTATTTCCAATTGGCACTATTCTAGTTTTATTTCCTTTACCTGTAATTTTAATAAATTTTTTATTAAAATCAAAATTTGATATTTTTAAATTACATACTTCTGAAACACGTAACGAACAACCATATAATAATTCAAAAATTGTTTTTGTTAAAAGTGGATTATCGTCATGAATGATACTATTTTCTATATTTTCATAATCTAGTTGCGATATTATATCTGGTAAAGTTCTTTTTGTCTTTGGATTTTTAATCCCTTTTAATGGATTAATAGTGATATAATCATTTTTTATCGCATAATTAAAAAGTCCACGAAGTGCGGAAATTTTTCTGGATATAGATGTCTTTTCGTAATTATTTTGACTTAAGTGCATAATAAATGATTTTACAAATCTGATATTAATTTGATCGATATTAGTAATATTGTAAGATACGCAATAATCCCAGAATTGATTTAAATCTTCGTTGTATGATTTAATAGTCATATCAGAGAAATTTTTAACAGTTTTGATATAATATAAGAAATTATTTATAATATTAAAAATATTTTTATCCATTTTCTGTTGTTTCGTTGTTTTCAATTACGATTTTTGTACGGCAAACCGGGCATTCTTTTAGTTCAGATGTTTTTGTTTTTTTGTATATAAGATAGTTTGAATCTCCTTTAGGACAATTTTCATTTATCGGCTTATACCATGATACAAAATCGCAATTAGGATAATTAGAGCAACTATAGAATAATTTTTTGTTCTTACTATATTTTTCGATAACTTCGCCATTACCACATTTAGGGCACTTGATACCTAATGTTAATTGTTTTGTATATTTGCATTTCGGATAATTTTCACAGCCTATAAATTTCCCAAATTTGCTTTTTCGGATAATTAGTCTTCCGGAACATTCAGGACATGTTTCCCCTGTATATTCAGGTTCTTCAGGTACAGCGCTTTTTTGAAATTCTTTTAAGGATTTTATATTTTGGCAATTTGGATAATTGCTACAAGCTAGAAATTGTCCAAACCTACCTTTTTTAAGTATCATTTCTGAACCACATTTTTCACAATAAATTTTATCTTTATTATCATTCATCGATTCAAGAGTTTTGATAAATGGTTGATAAAAATTTGTGAGAACCTGATTATAAGAAAGTTTTCCTTCGGCTACTTCGTCGAGTTCTTTTTCCATTTCAGCAGTAAATTTTACATTGAATATACTATCAAGATTTTTTATTAATTCTTTATTAACTTTGATACCAAGTTCTGTAGGAAAGAGTTTACCATCTTTAAGCTCGACGTAATTTCTTTTTTGTATTGTTGAAATAATAGTAGCATAAGTACTAGGTCTACCAATACCGTTAGCTTCAAGTTCTTTAATAAGAGTACTTTCGGAAAATCTAGCAGGTGGTTTTGTTTGGCTTGCTTTGTAATTAGATTCCAACAAATTTAGAGTTTTATCTTTTTCAAGTCCGGTTGGTAAAATATTGTTATTTTCATTTTCATCATCGGTGTTTGTATCTTCTTTCATTTCATCGTATAATCTTAAAAATCCGTTGAATTTTATTACTGTACCAGATGCAGTAAAAATGAACTTTTGATTACCAACTTTAACAGTGGTAATTTCAAGTTTAGCATCACTCATTTGAGATGCAATAAATCTATTCCAGATAAGCTCATAAAGTTTGTAAAGTTTCTTATCTAGATATGGTTTGACAAATTCTGGTGTATATTTTAAATTAGTAGGTCTGATAGCTTCGTGAGCATCTTGAACTTTAGCAGCTGACTTTTTCTTTTTACCTTCGCTTTTTTCAGCGTATTCTTTACCATAATTTTCAATGATGTATTCTTTAGCTTTTTCCTGGAATTCTTCACTTATTCTTGTGGAATCTGTTCTCATATATGTAATTAAACCAACCGCACCTTCGTTACCTAATTCTACGCCTTCGTAAAGTTGTTGAGCATATTTCATTGTATCAGCTGGCCTAAATTTAAGAACTTTGGATGCTTCCGATTGTAATGTACTGGTGATAAACGCAGGATTAGGGGCGCGATTTTGCTGTCTTTTCTTTACATCTAAAATTTTATAGTCATTGAAAGATTTGATTTCATTAATGACTTTATCAGCAATTTCTTGATTGTAAATAGGGAAATATTTTTCGGTAAATTTATTAATATCTTTAAATTCATCTATTGGTTGTGGAAGAATTTTAATTTCTTTGCCATCAACGCTATAAAGTTTAGTTGTTAATGATTTAGAAATATCTCCGTTAAATGTAGCAAAAATATTAAAATAGTCAACTGGTTTGAAATTATTAATTTCTTCTTCTCGTTCACAAATTATTCTGAGTGCAACAGATTGAACTCTACCAGCAGAAAGTGATTGATTATCTTTTATATTTAAGAATTTTTCCCATAAAAAGGGGCTTACTTTATAACCAATAATTCTATCCAGAACTCTTCTTGCTCTTTGAGATTCAACAAGATTTTTATCTATATCAAGAGGGTTTTGGATTGCATTGTTAACAGCATCTTTAGTAATTTCTTTGAATAAAACTCGTTTTATAGGTGCGGTTGTATTATTCTTTTCAGTTATAACTTCGGCTATATCTTCAGCGATGGCTTCACCTTCGCGGTCCGGGTCAGTTGCAATATAGATTTCTTTAGCTTTTTGTGTTAATTTTTTTATTTTTTCTACTACTTCCTTTTTATTTGGTAGTGTTTTTATTATTGGTTTAAAACCATTTTCAATATCAACACCTAAAGTTGATTTTGGTAAATCTCTAATGTGTCCAATAGTAGCAGTTACTTCAAAGTCTGTACCTAAGTATTTATTGATTGTTTTAGCTTTGGAAGGAGACTCAACAATTACAAGTTTCATAAATTAACTCTCAATTAGTTTATAGTTTGTTCAGGACTTGTGTAGAAATCTAGTATATCTCTAAATGATAATTCTTTATCTTCAAAAAGATTAAAGAATACAAAGTTGTTTATGATTGAAGTAGTAATTTGTGGTAGTTTTTCTGTCTGAAGCTTTTCTAAAATAAATTCAATATCTTCATCTGCAATTAAATTATAGCTCCTTAGTTGTAAGAGATATTTTATATTTTCATTACCTAAAAGGGCAATTTCATCATCTGAAAAGACACGGAAATTTTTTGGTTTTTTATTCTTTGAATTCGCTTTGACCTTTTCTTGAAAAAGCAAATATGCAGATGTTAGCTCATATGAACTATATAAACTTTCTTTAGAAAGTTTTTTTTCTAAATTAGAAAACGATATATTATTTTTTTCAGCTTGTATTAACTTTACAATAAGTGGTACAATTTTATCTGGTATCAAAGTATAATTCCTTTATATTTTTCATACAATAGGTTAACTAATTCATCTTCTTTAGGTTTCATTATAGAATAATCTTCTTCGTTTATATCATCGTATCCAACAAGATGTAAGAAACCATGAATTATTAACCTTAATAATTCATTATCGAGTGTACAGTTATATTCTTTAGCATTATTCAGTGCATCATCAATAGATATAAAAATTTCGCCATTTAATACTTTTGTATCTCCATCATAGTTAAAGGTAATAATATCAGTTGAATAGTTATGATTTAAATAATCAACATTAACTTTTAGAATTGTAGAAGAATCTACAAAATTAATATCTATATTTTTTAATGAAAAGTCAAGTATTTTTTTTAATTCTGAAACAATTTTATGGATAATTTTTTTATCTATACTATATTTTGTGTGGTTATAAATATGAAGATTTTTCATTAATACTTTCTCATAAGTTAATAATTTCCCCTTCTACAGCCGGAAGAATATTTAAACTATTATCTACTTTATTTTTCATTCTTTCGATCATGCTAGTAATAGTTTCATCATCATAATCGGGGGAATAGTGAAAAGTAATAAGATTTTTTACTTTTGAGAGTTTAGCAAGTGCTAAGACACTATCCTCATATGAATGCCCCCAATTAAGGTATTTGGGATAATCTTCGGTTGTATAGGTACAATCATGAATTAAATAATCTGCATTTTTACAGAATTCGATAAATTTAGAGTTATCTTTTTCAAAATTTTCATTAATAATTAAATCTTTAACAATAAGCTCATTATCTGTTAAATAAACAATCGATTTATTATTGAATTCAAATTTAAATCCCAATGTATTACCATGATGGAAATTTGATATTGTAGTGATTTTGATATCACCTATGTAATATCTAAAATCAGGTTGTAAGTTTTTGTAACGTATAATTGCTTTAAATATATCATCTTTTTGAACAGGGAAAAAATAGTGAACAAGTTGTGCATCTATAAGTTCTTCAAGTGAAAGACCATCATATACAGGACCGTAAAAATCTATAATTACATTTTGTGTATAGAATGGTAGAAAATATGGAATTCCTTGAATATGATCCCAATGTGAATGTGAAATGAGTATATTAATTCTATCTGAAATTTTGTTTCTAATTATAAAATCTCCTAAAGCTTTGCTACCAGTTCCTAAATCAAGAATTATCATTGTACCATCACTACATTGCAACAAAGTACAGGGAGTATTTCCTCCATACTTCAAAGTAGTTTTACCCGGGACGGCTATTGTGCCTCTTACACCCCAAAATTGTAATTTCATTTTTTACTCAATGATAATTTATTATTTTGTGCTATTTCAATATAGTGTAATGCTGATTTTTTAATGTTTTCTTTTTCTTGTTCTGTTAAATCCCTTATTATTTTTGCGGGAACTCCTGCAACTAATTTACCTTCAGGTACAACAAAATTAGGTGGTACTAAAGCCCCAGCAGCAACAAAACCAAAAGATTTAACTACTGCTCCGTCAAGTATAATTGCTCCCATGCCAACAAATCCATAATCTTCAATTGTGCAGCCATGAATTACAGCATTGTGCCCTATTGTAACATTATCTCCAATAACAGCAGGGTATTTATCTGTTGTTACATGAACAATAGTTCCATCTTGTATATTAGTATTTTTTCCAATCTTGATAAAATTTACATCTCCACGAACAACGCAATTATACCAAACTGATGAATTTTTATCTATTTCAACATTTCCAATAATTTTAGCGCCTGGTGCAATAAAAGTTTCTAAATTAATTTTAGGCTCATATTCTAAATACGAAAAAAATTTCTCATTGTCAAGCATTATTTTGGACTCCAAAACTTTTCATCCCAATTATTTAATTTTACTTTAACTGAACCTATTAGTACTTTTAAAGATGCTTCAATTGGAATGCCATATTCATCATCTGAAAACCAGCCATTGAATTCGCCTGTTAATCCAAAAATTCCTATAAAATTTGCATTCCCATATAAATAGTTACATTGCACAGATTTATTATTACTTTCTAATACAACATGTTGTTTTTTTTGTGTAAAGTTTATTGTTGCAGTGCCAAATTTTTCTATTATAAAACAGTCAACATTTTTTGTTGATTTAGTTCCAGAATTTGCACGTGCGAAATAATATAGCGAAAGTCCATCTTGTATCTTACCTTTAATTTTATAGGTTGTATCTACTAAAAGCTCACCTTTTACATAGCCTTTTTTAACATTAATTGTATTATCTTCATAATTAATATGGTATTCTGTATATTTGGTATTTTTACCTTCCTTTTCATAATACTTAAAATGATTTGCATACAAATTTTTATTAACATAGGTTTCCATTATTTGGTGAAGATCGACAAAAGGTACCCAATCGTATGAATCAATATATGCTTTAGCTATAAATTGTTGACCGTTTTTATCTTCAAAAATTTTGGTAACTTTCATTCGTATCTGACCAATTTTCATAAAGCCATAACTTACTTCGTATAAAAACTCTTCGCCACTATAAAATTTTTTATTAACACATTGTAAGAAATTAGTATCATTAAAAAAGAGTAAAAAACTGAGTAAAAGTAAAACTATTTTATTCATTTCTTTTTATTAGTTTTAGCTAACAAGTCTTTTGCTTTACCAAAAAGGTCAAGTGATTTAACAAATTGTTTATCATTTTCAAGGATTATATAATACCATCCTTCATTTTTCCAGATATCGCGTGCTATTTGTGCTTTGATTCTTGTTAAAATATACTCTCTATCAATTTTATATTTATTATCATCAAATTTAATATTTTTATTTTTAGCGTAACTAATAAACTCTTTTTCAATTTCTCGATTTATATTGAAATTATTTTTAAAACGTTGTATAGTTGTAAATTCATTTCTAATATTATTGCCATTAGCATCAAGATAAGATCTTACAAAAGAGTAAAAAATATTATTTCTAATAAGATCAACAGTTAAAGATGTTAAAGTATCATTTGGTATAATGTAATCGGGCGTAATTCCGCCACCGCCGTAAACAGTTCTTTTAAGAATTTTGGTTTGATATTTAGGTAAATCTTTCTTAGCCTCTTTATCTTTATGGTGGTCGAAATTATCAACTTCTTCTTCATCTATGTCATCTTTGTTAACTTTATAATAAGATTTTTTATCTGAGTAATCTTTTTGAATAGATCTACCAGTTGGAGTATAATATCTTGATATTGTGATTCTTACAGCAGAATTATCATTTAAAGTAAATTGTCTTTGAACTAATCCTTTACCAAATGTTTTTTCCCCAACTATAATACCTCTATCCCAATCTTGTATAGCACCAGAGACAATTTCGCTAGCTGAAGCACTACCGTTGTTAACTAATATTAATAAAGGAATGTTTTCAAATTCTGATGGCATAGAGCAATTATATTCCTCATTAAATTCACTTCTTCTACCTTTAGTGAATACTACAAGTTTATCGTCACTTAGGAATAAATCAGCTATGTTGATTGCCTGGTTCATATATCCACCAGGGTTATTTCTTAAGTCGAAAATTAATTTTTTCATTCCTTTAGCTTTAAGCTCTTGTAAAGCTTTTATAACTTCGTTATATGTAGTTTCGGAAAATCTAGAAACGGAAATATATCCAGTTTCATTATCGTACATAAAATAAGTATCAACAGAATATAAAGGAATTTTATCTCTGGTAATAGTAAAATCAATTAAATTTTTTAATGGTGGTCTGTAAACGGATACATTAACAGTAGTTCCCTTTGGTCCTCTTAATTTTTTTCTAACATCATCTGTTTTGATTCCAATGGCGCTTTCATTATTAATTTTTACAATTCTATCCCCAGGCATAATACCAACGGTTTCGCTTGGACCTCCAGTAATAGGAGTAACAACAGTAAGTGTATCATTTAGTATCTGGAATTCAATCCCAACACCTTCAAATTCGCCTTTGAATTCTTCTTCAACTCGTTCTAGTTGTTTTGGGGGAATGTATGTTGTGTGCGGATCTAATTTTTCAAACATTCCTTTTATAGCCGCTTCTGTTAATTCTGATAAATTTACATCATCAACATAAAATTTATAAGTTAATTCCATTACATAAGAAAGTTTTCTAAATGCATCAGAAATATTATCTTGTGAAGATAATGTATTGAATTTGAATCCTAAAAATGCGCCACCAAAGAATATAGCAGCTATCCACCAGACTTTAATTTTGTTGTTTGCCATGATACTAGTTCTTTTTGTTAAAAACTATTGTAATTATCAAACTATAAAAATTTGTTTAAAAATGCAAGAGAAAAAATATTACCTAACTTGTGTCCATTCATTATCAAAAGATTTACCGGTAAACATAACCGAAATTGCGTTTCTTGACCACATCCACCAAACTTTTAAATATCCCATTTTTCGATATCTTCTAGGTGATTCAAAAACTTTCAAATTTCGTTTCCACAGAATTTTGCCTAATTTACAAGCTCTTCTAAAAAGATCAAAGTCTTCGCCAGCGGCTAATTTTTCATCATATCCATTAAGTTTGTAAAATATTTCTTTTCTTATGATATGGCACTCTCCTCGTCCCATTCCAATATTGATATAATTAAGCATTTCAAGGTATCTATTGTATATAGTATGGAATAATATATCAATTAATTTTTCTTCATTTGGCAATACTCTAACATCGCAAGTCATAGCAACATAATTAGATTGTTCAAACTCGTCTTTTATAGTTTGGAACAATTGTAAAGGATTTTCAAGTATAACATCTGCGTTGAAAAAGATTAAAATATCTCCTTTGGCGGCAAATCCACCTACATTTCTTCCCATTGCAATGTTTTGTTTTTTACCTGGTGGATTTTCTATTACTTTAATATTACCATATTTTCTAACAATTTCCAGTGTTTTATCGGTACTTCCTCCATCGGATATTATTATTTCCAGATTAAAATTTTTTTGTAATTGTTCATTTGTTAGTTGATCTAATAATTTATGAATGATTTTTTCTTCATTCAATGTTGGTATTATAACACTGTAAAGCAATATAAAATTCCTTATTTATTTAACTTCTGGTTTCATATGTGGGAATAAAATTACATCTCTAATAGATGGTTGATTAGTTAGCAACATAACTAATCTATCAATTCCCATTCCCCAACCTGCAGTAGGTGGCATAGCGTATTCAAGTGCACGTACATAATCTTCATCAATTCTGTGAGCTTCCTCATCGCCTTCTTCTCTTAATCTATCCTGTTGCAAGAAACGATTTTTTTGATCAATTGGATCATTTAATTCACTAAATGCATTACAGATTTCTCTACCTAAAACAAAGCCTTCAAATCTTTCCACAACGCCTTCTTTGCTTCTGTGTTTTTTTGCAAGTGGTGACATTTCAATTAAATAATCAGTAACAAAAGTAGGTTGAATTAGATTTTTCTGTACAACTACCTCAAAAAGTTCATCAATGAGCTTTCCACGATTTTCTTTAGGATCGTATTTCACGTCTAATTTATCAAGATATGCAGCAATTTCTTCTTTAGATGCTGTTCTGATATCTATACCAGTTTTGGCTAATAACTCGTCAACCATAGAGACTCTTTGCCAGGGTGCTTTGAAATTAACTAATTTACCTTCAATTTCAAATTCTGTTTTGCCAAATACTTTAAGACAAATGTGTTCAATCATATTTTCAACAAATTGCATCATCCATTCATAATCTTTATAAGCAACGTATAACTCAATCATTGTAAATTCGGGATTGTGATTTTTATCCATTCCTTCATTACGGAAATTTTTAGCAAACTCAAATACTCCTTCGAAACCGCCAACAATTAGTCTTTTTAAGTATAATTCAGGTGCAATTCTAAGATAAAATGTGGAATCTAATGCATTGTAATGGGTTTTAAATGGTCTTGCAGCAGCTCCACCATATAATGGTTGTAAGATAGGTGTTTCAACTTCAAGATATCCTCTTTGGGTAAGAAAATTTCTTAATTCATTTATGATAAGTGATCTTTTTATGAAAACATCTTTAACTTCAGGATTAACGATTAAGTCAACATATCTTTGACGATATCTTAATTCTTTATCTGCAAAAGCATCATAAACTATTTTATTTCCGTTTTCGTCTATTACTTCTTTTACAATTGGTGGAACTCTTAAAGATTTTGATAAAATTTCATAAGATTTTGCGTGAACAGATATTTCGCCTGTTTTAGTTTTGAAAACAAAACCTTTAACACCTATGAAATCTCCAATATCTAATAATTTAAAATTATCGTAGCTTTCCCCAATATCATCTTTTTTAAGATATATTTGTATTTTCCCTTTACTATCTTGAATTGTTGTAAAAGATGCTTTGCCCATTCTTCTTATAGCCATAATTCTACCAGCAACTGATACATCTTTTCCTTCAAATTCTTCATAATTAGATTTAATTTCTGTTGAGAAGTTTGATACATCATAACTATAAGCGTATGGTTCGATACCTTTTGAACGAAGTAATTCCAATTCTTCAATTCTTCTTTTTCTTACTTCATTCATATTTTCAAATTGATTAGCTACAATATTTTCCAATTTATACCTCTGATTTATTATTGTTTTCTTGTAAAGTTGATCAGTTTAAAACAAATTTCATCTTGCAGTTTTGTTGCAATAGCTGGATAACCAAGATAATTGTTAATGAAAATAGCAAAAACAAGTCTTTCGCCTTCGTTAGTGAAAATATATCCTGCAAGGGTACTTGTGCCGTATGAAAAGCCAGGTTTTGCAATAATTTTACCTTTATAGTTATAGCCTTTTAACCTTTGGGATAAAGTACCATCAACTCCCATAATTGGCAAGGTTGATAAGAAATCATTAAAATATTCTTTTCTGTAAACATAACTTAGAAAATCCACTGTTGACGATGGGGTAGCCATACTTAAAGGGCTTAATCCTGAGCCATCTTTTAATGTAATTGATAAAGGAGTAATATTAGCTTTCAAAAGCATTTCATCAATTGCTTTTATTCCATTTTTAGTGGTGCCTGCAAGATAAAGTTCGGCTCCTATAGTTTTAAGAATTTGTTCTGCTATAAAATTATCACTATTTTTATTCATCTCTTTTAATATATCCAGAAGAGCATGGGATTGAAATTCAAATAAACTTTCTTTATTTTCGTAATCAGGTGCTGTTAAATCTTCTCCTATAACAAGTGCATTACCTCTTACTTTGATACCTAATTTTACTATTTGGTCTTTCAAATTTGCTATGAATGACTGAGATGGATTATTTGTTGTAACTAATTGAGATACTTCTTTAATTTCTTTTCCAATTGTTCCCGATATAACAATTATGTTTGTATTACTGATACGTGTAATTTCAATATTGTTTTCGTTACCTGCTACAGTTTTGGCATTATTGAGAATACTAAAGTAATTATTAAATGGATTTATACTATATTTAGGTTTATCGCCAACTTTTGTTGGATAAACAAAAACTTCGTAAGTATTTTTATCTATACTTAATGCACTTGTTGGTGGGGCAAACCATTTTGTTTGATAATCAAATAGCCAGCTATCTGGATATTTTATGTTATCAAAATAACTGTCGTCAGCGATAATATTTCCATTTATTTCTGTTATATCATTAAAAATTAATGAATCTTTAAATAATTCGTAAAAAGTTTTATCCTGAGAATAAAAAGTTTTAAGCGTTGGGTCTCCGCTACCAATAATATACAAATTGCCTTTTAAGGCTGTGTTTGTTAATTTTCCATCATAATAAACTTCGGTTGAATATCTATAGTCTTTACCTAAAATTTCCAATGCAGCTGCACTGGTGAATATTTTTGTACAAGATGCTAATTGGAATAGTTTGTCTTTATTATATGAAAAGAGTATATCGCCGTTATCTAATGATTTAATATATATACCAATATTAGCATTTGCAAAATTAACATCGTTAAGTAATTCATTAATTTGTTCTTGTAAAACTAAAATAGGTGAATAATATTTAATATTTGGTTGTTTAAATGTTTGAGCAAATAAAAAATTAAAACATATCAAAAACAATATTATTTTATTTAAATTTTGGAACATTGTTTGTATTCTTTTTCTTTTTAATTTTTTTTAGAAAATTCCAGATATCTTGTACCTCTTTTTCGCTAATTTCAATATATTCGCCGGGTTTAAGGAAATCTGCAGTAAAGCCGGCAAAGGATTTTCTGTGTAATTGTTCAACAAAAATTCCAAAGCTTTGAAACATTCTTTTTACAAAATGATTTCTTCCTTCTGTGCAGGTTATTTCAACTAATTTTCTATTATTTCTTTTTATAAATTTTATTTCTTCGAATTTGCTTTTGCGTTTATCTAATGTAATTCCTTTTTCGAGTTTTTCTTTTACCTCATCTGTTAAATCTCTGCTAAGTTTTGCAATATAAACTCTTTCAATATTATTTTTAGGGTGAGTAAGAAAATTAGCAAAATCGCCATCATTAGTTAAAAGCAAAACTCCTGTTGTGTTAATATCTAATCTACCAATAGGATATATTTTTTTATTAGTTTTAATAAGCTGTGTTACCGGTATTTTATCATCTTGTTTAACTGTTGAACAAATATAACCTTTGGGTTTGTGTAAAAGAAAATAAACAGGTTTTTCTAAGGTTACTTTTTCGCCATCAAAAGTTACAATATCTTTTTCTGTATCTACTTTATAAGCTAATTCAGTAACTACTTCGCCATTTACTTCAATTCTACCTTGAAGTATATACTCTTCTGATTTTCTTCTCGATGGAAATCTACCACTTTCGGAAAGAAATTTATTTAATCTAATTATTGCCATCTACATCTCCTTGTTGCTGATCTTTAATAACTGCTTCTTCATCAAGCTCTACTGCTAAGATTTTTCTTTTTTGTTCTTCAAAATCTGGGTCACGGATAATTTCGTCAACTTCACGTGGTTTTGGTAAATCGCTCAAACTGGAAAGACCAAAATAAATAAGGAATTCGTCTGTTGTGCCATATAATAAAGGTCTACCGGGGCTTTCGGCTCTACCAACAATGGTAATTAATTTTTTTTCTAATAATGTACTTATAATATAATCCGAGTTTACGCCACGAATTTTTTCCAATTCTGCTTTAGTAATTGGTTGTTTATATGCAATTATAGATAAAGTTTCCAATGCACTCTGGCTTAATCTTTTTTTACTTCTTTCTTTATCCATAAAAGAAAGGTAATTGGAATAATCTTCTTTAGTAGCAAATATAAAACCGTTAGATAACTTTTTTATATGGAAAGAAAGATTATAGTCATCATACTTTTTATTTAAAAGTTGTATTGCAGTTTCTATATCATTTTCATTAAGTTTTATGTTTTTACCATCACTTTCATATATGATGTTAATAATTTCTTTTGGTTTAACTGGTTCATCCGATGAAAAGATAATAGCTTCGATAACATTAATATAATTTTTATTAAAAATATCTCCAGCAAGTTTTTCTAATTTTGCTGTGTTATCTTTTTTATTATCCTGTGAATTATTTTGAGAATTATTTTCTGATGTGTTATCATCAGTATTATTTTTTGTTTCTAAATCATCAAAATGAAGATTTTTTTCGATATCTAAAGCTTCTTTTTCGAGACTTTCCTCAAGAATATGTTTTTTTTCTTCTATTTCAGAAATATTATTTTCTGATATATCTGAATCAGGATTATTATTATCTTCTTTATCACTTACAATTCGTTCAGATGCAATTTCATTAATGTTTTGATTTTCAAATTTATCAGAGATATTTAATTGCTTATTTAGTTTTCTTATATCTTCTGTAATACTTTCGATATTATCTAATAAATCCTTTGTATCAGAATCGGTTACTTTTTGAATATCAATTCTAATATTTTCAAAATTATTTATAGTTTTATCATTCATTATTATCCTCGTTTATTTGGTCCAGTCTGTAAAGATAAAACATATTATGCTCTTCTGATACTTCTAGTCCTATTTTTCCAGCTTTTACTAATTCTAAAGATGCAAGGAAAGTTACGATAATTTTAATTTTATCATAAAATTCTATTACCAAATTCAAAAAACTTATTTTTTCAACTTCATTTAATTTATTTATTATATATTCTTGCATTTCTTCGAGAGTAACAGAGAATTTTTGTACCTGGTGAATAACGGGTTTCGGTGGAATTTTATCCACAATATTTTTAAACATTTTAGCTAAATCAAAAACAGATACATTTTTAAGTAAAGTATGATAATCAGAAGAAATAAGTTTTGGGTCTTCATCAAAATTGCCACGAAAATGGAATTTTTTTGCTTTTTCTTCAAATTTAGCTAAATCGTAAGATACTTCTTTAAATCTTTTATATTCAATGAGTGCTTTAATAAGTTCTTCACGTGGGTCGATTTCTTCGCCTTTTTCATTTTTTTCTCGTGGCAGAAGCATCTTAACCTTAATATGCATAAGATTAGCAGCCATCAAGATAAATTCGCTGGCAACTTCCAGGTCAAGCATTTGCATCAAACGGATATACTCAATAAATTCATTTGTAATATGATGTATTGGTATATCCAAAATATTCAGTTCGTCTCGTTTGACAAAAAAATAAAGTAAATCTAAAGGTCCTTCAAATTCTTGTAACTTTACAGTGTACATTTTAACCTAAATTCATTACTTTTCTTACTTCTTCCATTGTATTTTGGGCGATTTTTCTGGCTCGTTTTTCGCCATCAGCAAGAATATCTTTAACAACGGAAATATTATTTTCGTAGTAAGCTCTTTTTTCTAGTATAGGATCAAGCATATCGGAAATTTTATTAGCACATTTCATTTTACAATCAACGCATCCTAAGGCGCCGCTTCTACAACCAGCTTCAATTTCTTGAATTTCATTTTCATTAAATCTTTGATGATAACTAAATACAACACAAACTTCAGGGTGCCCTGGGTCATTTCGTCTTACTTTTTGTGGATCCGTAACCGCTTTTCTTAGTTTTTGCTTTACTTCTTCACGATTATCTGAAAGAAATATTGTATTACCAAGTGATTTACTCATTTTTGCATTACCATCGAGCCCAATAATTCTTTTAAATTTAGTAAGCAAAGGTTCGCATTCAGGAAATATATTGCCATATTGATTATTAAATCTTCTTGCAATTTCACGAGTAATTTCAACGTGTGGAACTTGATCTTCGCCAACAGGAACATAATCGCCTTTGTAAAGCAAGATATCTGCAGCTTGTAAAACAGGATATCCTAAGTGGCCATAAATAACACTTTCAATGTTTAAATCTCTTATTTGGTCTTTTAGTGTTGGATTTCTTTCTAATCTTGCAGTTGTAATCAGCATACTAAAAATTAGAAAAAGTTCTGTATGTTCTTTAACTTGTGATTGCCTGAACATAGGGGCTTTTTGTGGATCTAATCCAACAGAAAGCCAATCAATAATCATATCTATAGAGTTTTGATAAATTTCTGTTGTATCTAAATTAGTAGTTAATACGTGGTAATCTGCGACAAGGAAATGACAATTATATTTGTTTTGTAAATCTAACCAATTTTCTAATGCTCCAAGATAGTGACCTATATGCAATTTACCTGTAGGCCTCATTCCACTAAGCACATTTTTAGACAAGATAACCTCCTAAGAATTAAAAACTTTAACCTACAAAGATAAAGATTTTTTTTATAATTAGGTAAATTAATTTCATTAAATAAATATAAAAACCATATAAGAATAATATATTTAAGCAATAGGTGTTATATTAAAACTTACAAAAGTGTAACTAATGTAAATTTTATTATAAAAAAAGAGACGTAATTTTAAGTTTACGCCTCTTTGTAAATTATGCTTTATTTGTAAAGTTTTATCAACATTTTGGAATAAAAATTTTTATTAACAATGATATTATATTTCAAGCTCCTTATTACTAATTTTTTGCTGTAACATTTTGATAAATTCATCAAGTGATGTACTACCTAAATCGCCTTTCTTTCTTGCACGAACGGAAATATTGTTATTGGTTTGTTCTTTTTCGCCAATAACAAGCATATATGGAACTTTTTGAGTTTCCCATTCGCGGATTTTATAACCAACTTTTTCGGATCTTGTATCAAACTCGACAGAAATACCAGCATCAAATAATTTTTGATAAACTGAATTTGCATATTCTGTAAACTTTTCGGATACAGGAATTATTACAACTTGAACCGGTGAAAGCCATAATGGGAAAGCACCGCCAAAGTGTTCAATTAATATTCCAATAAATCTTTCGAGTGAGCCGAGTATAGCACGGTGCAGCATAACAGGGTGATGTTTTTGTCCATCTTCACCAACATAAGTGGCGCCCAGTCTTACAGGGAGGTTGAAATCTACTTGAATTGTTCCAAGTTGCCACAAACGGCCGAGAGAATCACGTAAAGTAAACTCTAATTTAGGTCCATAAAATGCACCTTCACCAGGATTTAATTTATACTCAAGATTTGCTGCATTGCAAGCTGATTCCAGTGCTGCTTCTGCTTTATCCCATACTTCATCAGATCCAACGCGTTTTTCTGGTCTTGTTGCAAATTTTACAATGATGTCATTAAATCCAAAATCGCTATACATTTTTTTGAGTAAATCTGTAAACTTTTTAACTTCATCTTCAATTTGATTTTCGGTACAGAAAATATGTGCGTCATCCTGAACAAAGCCCCTTACTCTCATAATTCCGTGTAAACTGCCTGATGGTTCATTTCTTACACAAGATCCAAATTCGGCTAATCTTAGTGGTAAATCTTTATAGGATTTTAAACCTTGATTGAAAATTTGAATATGTCCAGGGCAATTCATTGGTTTAATTGCAAATTCTCTTTTTTCGGATTCTGTGATAAACATATTTTCTTTATATTTTTCCCAGTGGCCAGATTTTTCCCATAAAACTTTTGACATAACAGATGGAGTATTAACCTCCTGGTAGCCATTTTTATCTAGATAGCTACGAACAAAATTTTGTAATGTTCTGTAAATTTTCCATCCTCTTGGGTGCCAAAAAACCATTCCTGGCATATCATCTTGAGTGTGGAATAGATCAAGTTGTTTACCTAACAATCTGTGATCTCGTTTTTTAGCTTCTTCTAAAAATGTAATATAATCATCCAGCATTTTTTTCTTTGGGAAAGTAATACCATAAATTCTTTGCAACTGTTTATTTCTATGGTCGCCACGCCAGTATGAGCCAGAAACACTCAGTAATTTAACAAATTTTATTTTCCCAGTATGAGGTAAATGTGGGCCGGTGCAAAGATCAACAAAATCTCCTTCGTAATATATTGATATAGGTTTATCGGTTTCGTCGAGTTCAGAAATAATTTCTACTTTATAATTATCACCAATTTTTTCAAAAAATTCTAACGCTTCTTTTTTAGATAATTCTTTGCGTACAAATGGAGATTCCTTTGCGGCTAATTCCATCATCTTAGCTTCAATTTTGGGTAAATCTTCTTCTGTTAATTTAGTATCAATATCTATATCATAATAAAATCCATTTTCGATAGCTGGGCCAACACCAAACTTTGCTTCGGGAAATAGTGATTTAATAGCGTGTGCCATCAAGTGAGAACTAGAGTGCCAATAGGTATGTTTACCTCTTTCGTCATCAAATTTTAAAAATTTAATTGTACAATCATTTTCTAATTTTGCTGATAAATCTTTTTCTTCATCATTTACTACTGCTAAAAGTACATCTTCTGCAAGTTTAGGGGAGATAGATTGAGCTACTTCGTATGCTGTTACTCCCTGTGGATATTCTTTTATACTACTATCTGGAAAAGTTATTTTTATATTTCCCATTTTATCACCATAAAAATTTTAAAACTAAATTGCAACTTACAAAAAATATTAGTAATAAAAAAGATAAATAATTTGAACATTTTCAGGTTGAGATTGTAACGGTTGTGTTAATACGAGTAATATTAACTAAATTGTTTTCTTATAAGATTTTTGTTCTAACACTTAATTATATACAACCTTCATCACTTAACTAAATAAATCTAGCTGAATTTCATCTTTTGTGAATATATCCGGACTGTTATAATTTGAATTATTCACTTTTGAAGAGACTTCCTCCAGGTGCAAATCTACATATTGTTTATTGTGGGATATAATTCCATTATATGAATTTATTATATTATTTTCGTTTAGCCAATAATTAATATCTTCAAATGAAAGAATTAGTGGAATGCGGTTGTGTATTTCTAAAAAAAAATCTGGTGGATTTTGGGTAATAATACTAAAGTGAAAGTTATTTTTAACTTTCTTATAAATACCTGCAAAAATGGTAAATTTTTCATTTTTATTTTTGATAAAATAAGGTTGTTTATAATTATTGACTTTTTTCCATTCATAGAAACCTGTGGCGGCTACTATACACTTTTTGTATTCTAATTTTTTTTCAAGCAAAGTTTCTATTCTTGAATTAAAAATTAAATGTTTATCTGTGGTAATTCCCCAGTTAGCCAGATAAAAATTATTCGAATTTTCAAATATAATAATGGGTACTTTTTGGGTAGGTGATATATTATAATTGGGCAGGGAATAATTGTCAAAAAACTGCTTTTTGAAATAAAGTTCTAGTTCTTCCTGTGTAGTAAGTATGCAAATACGGCAGCACATATATTTTTAAATGTTTAAGATAAAATAATTTTGTGAAAATTTTTTTTTAAAAGAGTAATATTTGTATATTGAAATATAAATAAAATTTTAATCTTATAAAAGGGGGAGATTGAATGAAAAAATCAATTTATGTTTTCTTTTTTTTTCTCACTTATTTAACTGTTCAATGTCAAATTATATCTGATTTTGAACCTTGTATCGGAAGTGGAGGTACATCAGGGTTAAACAATCTAAGATTATTGATTGCAAAATCATCTGATGGTATGAATTGGACACGGACAAATATGGTTCTTGCAGATCGTTCAAGCGTTGCTGATGGAATTATTCTTCCATCTAATCGTATTTTAGTCTATTATGTTGCAGGATGTATAAAGGTAAATGGTGTTGAACAACCATCAAATCATATAAAGGTAGCAATATCTGATGATATGGGAAAATCCTGGAATTACAAAAATGTTCAATTTAACAACTTACCAGTAGGGGGGACGTTACCTGTTGATCCTAATGTAGTTTTACTTGAAAATGGTGATATTAATATGTTAGTTACAATAGATCCAGACCAAAATGGTTCACAAAAACCTTGTACTTACTCTGCAATATCAACTGATGGGGGCTTAACATTCACTTTAAGTGACAATCCAGTTTATCAAATATCTGGTCAAGATATATTGGACCCGGAAAATTTTAGATTTGGCCCTAGTAATTGGAAACTTTGGGCTGGTGGAACCCCTGGAAAAAATATTCTTGGGCTTTCTACAAATGATGGAGTTAGTTTTACTCATCAAGGTGATTTTTGTTCTTCATCTAATTCAAACAATCCTTCGGAGTGTTATATCGTAGCAGATGTTATAAAGTATGATGATAACTCATTTAAAATGTATGCTTTTGGTACAAGCCCCTCGGGACAGATTATACGCTCTCTTAGTTCATCAAATGGCGAAGATTGGACGCTTGATCCTACAATTAATCTTGTTGTGAACACTTCTAATGGCGTAGAAGATTTGGATGTTTGGGCCCCTACAGTAATTAAATTATGTCATAATTCATTTTTAATGATATATGAGACTAAAATACCTTCTAACGCTAGCACTGGCTTTAGTTCCTTAGCTATTTTACAGAATGATACAACTATAAATATTGGAAATACATTAGAGTTAAATGCAAGAATTTATTCTGCGGATAATTCAATTCGAGATATAACAAATTTTGGTACCTGGACATCAACTAATCCCTCTGTTGCTACTGTTAATGCAAATGGTAAAGTAATAGCCATATCAGATGGAACTACAAATATATACAAAACTTATGATGGAATTAATAGTAATAATATTCTTATAAATGTTGTTCAAGCTGTGCCGGTTGAACTTGTATTTTTTACAGCAGTTTTCAAAAATAAAAAAGTTAACCTAAACTGGCAAACGGCAACAGAAATAAATAATAAAGGATTTGAAATAGAAAGAAATGTTGGCAATGGATGGGAATTTGTAGATTTTGTATTAGGTAAAGGTAATAGTAATTTAAATACTGAATATTCATATGAAGATAAAACATTATTAAGTGGAGTTGTATCATACAGAATAAAACAAATAGACTATGATGGAAAAATTTCATATAGCAGTGTAGTTGAAATTGATTTAGGTTTACCTAAAAAGGTTGAGATTTATCCGAGTTATCCTAATCCGTTTAATCCGAAAACAATATTACAATTTTCAATACCAAGAGCGACAAAAGCAAAAGTTAAAGTATATAATAATTTAGGTCAAGAAGTAGCCACATTATTAGAATCGTATCTGGAGGCAGGAATTAAAAGAGTAGAGTTTGATGCTAGCAGGTTAGAATCAGGAGTATATTACTACAAAGTAATAACAGAATACGGGGAAAAAACCTCGAAAATTATGCTTGTGAAATAATTTAATAATAATTCCTTTATTATATCATAATATTCATTATTCTTTTTTTAAGCTAATGTTTCTTGAGAATAGGCTAATTATTGTTTCATTAAATTTAAGATAGTGAAAATAAGTTTCCAAAAAATATTTATAAAAAAATAAAAAAATTGAAAAAAAAATTTGACAAGTCGAGAAAAATTTATTATATTAGTATTTCAAATTTCAAAAAATATGTAACACTCCGGCTTAGCTCAGTTGGTTAGAGCATCTGACTGTTAATCAGAGGGTCGCAGGTTCAAGTCCTGCAGCCGGAGCTTTAAGAAGCCTGCTCAAAAAGCAGGTTTTTTTATTTTATAGCCTATTTATAAACATTCCAATAAATTTTCAATATTGCGATAATTAAAACAGCAAAATGAGTAATAAAAAAGTTGTTATATATTCTTCTGAATAATCTACTTTTATAATATGTAAATTAGTAGTATTTTAACTAAACTTACCGCATTATAACAATAAAAACTCATTTTTTTTCAAACTATTAAATTGTTTACCAGTTAGATATATCCTATTTTTTACTACTGTTTAATTTATAATCATAGTAAAGTTTCTTTATTATACCATCTACCAAACCTATTTGTGGTGCAATGATTTTATTAATGTTGCCCCATTTCATTATTTTGTTAAAAATTTTCAAAGCAGGAACAATGACGTCTGCTCTATCTTCTTTAAGCAAATAAGTTCTTAATCTTTCTTCATAGTTCATTGACTTGAGTTGTTTGTAGTAGTATTTTAACTCTTTATGAGATAATTTATAATTTGTTTCTGCTTGTGCAATTTGTGCAATTCTCATTAATGTATTAATATTACCACCTGAACCAATTGCTGTAATATTATCAAACTGAAAAGTGTTGTTTCTAACCCATTGTTTAAGTTCGTCCCATTCATATTCTTCAACCATATTTTTTAAAATTCTTACTGTACCAATACGAAAAGATTTTGCACAGATTTTATTTCCTTTGCTAAACAAAGTAAGTTCAGTGCTACCGCCACCTACGTCAATGTAAAGATAGTTTTTATCTTTTTCAATAAAATCATTAATGCTATTATATGATACTAATTCTGCTTCAAGATTGCCATCGATAATTTGCAAACCTATTTGAGTAGAATCATTTATCCAATTAATAACATCTTTACCATTTTGGGCTTCTCTCATGGCAGAAGTTGCACAAGCCATGTAATCAACTACTTCGTGAATATCAATAATATTTTTAAATGCGTGCATTGCTTTAACTAATTTAGTGATTTTGTTATCGGATATTTTACCCATTGTAAAAACATCTTCACCTAAACGAATGGGCAAACGAACAAGTGAAACTTTTTTAAATATTGTTTCATTTTCAAATTCATAAACTGAACTGATTAATAATCTGATAGCGTTAGTACCGATATCAACGGCCGCAAATTTCATAAAAAATTCCTTAATTTTATTGCTAATTTACAAAAAAAACTTAAAACTTTTATAGTTTGTTTTTTTTTATAGATTTTCTTATCTTTACAAGTTAATATTTTGGGGTATAATGACCATAAACGATATTAAATATGCTTTTACTTATATAGCTGCAATTTCAGTAATTATAAAAATATTAGATTATTTTGCAAAAAAATACAAAGTGAGCACAATAATTACTCGTAAAATTTTGCACATAATTGCTTGTGTGATGATTGCATATTCACCTTACCTAATTCAAAATTACTATTTAAATTTATCATTATTTTTTATTGTGTTTGTAATTGTTACAGTGTTAAATTTTAAGAATTTTTTTAGTTCTTTTACTCTTAACGATAAAAATTATGGTATAGTTTTTCTACCTATTGCTTATGTTATTTCATATCTTATTGTGGGAGAAGAGAACAAATTAATCATAACAACAGCATTTTTAATTTTAGGTTTTTCGGATGGTTTATCGGGTTTGATAGGAACTTTATATGCAAATAAATTTTATAAAATAACCAAAGATACTAAAAGTTATCTAGGTTCAACTATATTTTTGTTGAGTACAATACTTATTTTATATTTACAATTAAAAGATATTATAATTGATAATCAATATCTTAGAATTTCAGTTTTATTATTAGCATATCTTTTAACAGCTATTGAAGCTGGTTCATCATATGGGGTAGACAATTTATTTATACCCTTTGTTTCAATTTTTATGTTAGATAAAATATTAAATCAGCCAAATTTAGAAGATATTTATTTTTTACAAATATCGTTTTTTATTGCAACATTAGCAGGATACTTATCATATAAAGTAAAGTTTTTGAAAAAAGATGGTGCATTTGGTGCTTTTATTTTAGCTTTTTTCCTTTTGGGCTTTGGTGGAATTAAGTGGGTAGTGCCAATACTAACTTTTTTTATTTTGTCGTCCTTATTTTCAAAAATCAGAAAAAAAATCAATTCAAGTGTAGATACAAAATTTGAAAAATCTGATGTTAGAGATATTTTTCAGGTATTTGCAAATGGTGGATTATCGCTACCACTATTGTTACTATATTTAATAACAGGAAGTGAAATATTGTATTATTCTTATATCATTTTTCTTGCTGCTGCTACAGCAGATACCTGGGGAACTGAAATTGGAACAATGTTTAAAACAAATACATACTCAATTATTGGATTTAAAAAAATTCATCAAGGAGTATCAGGTGGTGTATCGATAATTGGAACATTCGGTGCGTTTATTGGAGCAAGCGTAACAACAATTTCTGCAATATTTTGGATAGAAAATTTCAATGCCATAGTGTTAATTATTTTACTCGGATTTTTAGGTTCGATAATTGATAGTATTTTAGGATACACCTTGCAAAGACAAAATCAATGTACAAGTTGTGGAAAAATAACAGAAAGTTTGCTACACTGTGGAATACCTACGAATTATCACAAAGGAATTAAGTGGCTTAATAATGATTCTGTAAACTTTATTTCAAATTTTGTTGTCTCAATGATAATTTTCTTAATAATTTAGTGGAGATATGAAAAAGATTTTTATTATAACTTGTGTTCTTATACTTTCAGTAAATATATTTGCTGATGATTACTCAAATGCATTAAAACTTTACAGTAATGGATATTATGCTGAAGCTTATGAGCTTTTCAGTAAACTTGATAAGCAGAAACAAGATAATAAAATAAAATTAGCTTCAGTATCATATTATAAAGCAGATTGTTTATTAAAATTAGGTATTATTGATGGTGCTATAAATGAGTTTGAAAGATTAGTTACTTATGAGCCTTATTCTTATTATTATACAGAAGCGCTTTATTCACTTCTAACAATTTATTATGATAAGAAATCATTCGAAAAACTTTATTCAACAGCTAACAAACTTTTTACATACGGCAGAAACTATAAATATTTAGGAACAGCTTATTATTTAGTTGGACAAGCATATTTTCAACAAAAAAAATACGATGAAGCAATTGAAAATTTTAATTATGCATTAGAAAATTATTTAACTAATAAATATATACCTAATACTTATTTCGCGCTAGCATATTCTAATGAAATGAAAAATAATTATGAAGAAGCAGTTAAAAATTACGAATTATTACTTTCTAATTTTTCAAACTCACAATTAGCTCCCTCTGCAACTGTAAGAATAGGTATATGTTACTATAAATTAAAACAATTTGATAATTGTATTGTTGAGTTAAAAGATACAATTGTAACAACACTACCCAAAAATAATAGAATTGAAAGCAATTATGTATTAGCTAATGCATACTATCAAAATGGTGATTTTGATAATGCTATTAAAACATTAGAAACTACTCTCAAGCAATTTCCAAGTAATTATCTAGCAAAAGAAATTAGATATACACTAGCTTTTGCATATTTTCAGAAAAAAGAATATAACGAAGCATTTAAAATTTTTAATCTACTTTCAAAGTATCGAGATACAATTTCCCCATATGCCTTATATTGGAGTGCAGAATGTAAAAGATATGAAAATAAACTCTCAGAAGCACTTGTATATTTTGAAGAATATTTAAATGTTTATCCATATGGCCCGCAAATTAACGAAGTAAAATTAAATATTGCAAATATCTATATTTTAAGAAATGAATTCAATAAAGCACTCCAAATACTAACTGATTTGCTAAATAAATCCAACGATTTAATGCAGCCCCGCGTGTTGATATCGCTTGGAGAAGTTTATTTGAAACAAAATAAGTTAGGAATAGCTAATAATTATTTCAATTCAGCTGAAATAAAATCACAACAAGAAGATATTCAATTTAGAGCAAAATTAGCAAAAGCAATTATAGCTTATCAACAAAACAAATATCAAGAAGCAAGATTTTACCTAAATCAAATAAGAAATTCAAATATAGATAGAGATTTGGTTACTTATTACCTTGCTGAGATTGAAGCAGCTACAAAAAATTATTCCCAAGCTATCAGATTGTATGATAATATAAAAGATGAAAATTTACAAAAGCATGCACTTTATGGTAAAGCTTATGCATATTTTAACGGTAAAGATTATGAAACAGCAAGATTTTTATTTGAAGATTATACAAAAAAATATAGTAATGAAGCAAACATAAATGATGCACTTGTTAGATTAGCAGATTGCTACTATGCTCTAAGAAGATATAAAGAAGCAAATAATATATATTCAGAATTATCAAAAAAATCAAAAGCTGGTAGTGATGATTATGCTGCATACCAATATGCACAATCTCTTTATAGATTAGGTAATTTACAAGCTGCACTCGACGAATTAAATAGTTTTCAAAAAAGATTTCCAAAATCCAAATATTTACCCGAAGTTGTTTATTTAATTGGTTGGATAAGTTCTCAAAAAGAAGATTATAGCAGTGCAATATCCAATTATAAAAGAATTATCAAAAGTTATTCAGATTCTCCTTTATTGCCAATTGTGTTACTTTCCACAGGAGATGCTTATTATAATATGGAAAACTATGACTCAAGCTTAGTATATTACAAAAGAGTTCTGTATTCATATAAAGATACTAATTATGTAAATAGTGCAGTAAGTGGTATAATTTATATTGCAACTAATAAAGATAATTTAAATTTTGCGTATGACGTTCTTAATGAATTTATAAATACATCTAATGATTTGGGATTGAATAACTTGATAAAATATAAAATAGTAGAAATGTATTATAACGCAGGTGATCATGATAATGTAATTAAAGTTGGTAAAATATTTGCTGATTCAACTCAAAATAATGGTTATTTACCAGATATTTATTATTGGCTTGGCAGTTCATATAGTAAGAAAAAACAGTATGATGAGGCTAAATTTTATTTACATAAGCTAATTGATGATTATCCTACAAATGATTTAACTATTGATGCAGCTATTGCATTAGGTAGAGTATACTCAATATTGAAAGATTATGAAAATGAGATTAAAGTATATGATAAAGTAATTTCTTATTTCCCGGATGATGAAAAAGTTGCTGAATTACATTATAGAAAAGGTTTAGCTTGTATCCAAAAAGGCGATATAACCGAAGCCGTAGGCTCTTTTAATGATGTTATTATTTATTTTGATCAAAGTCCTTTTGCACCAAGAGCTAAATATGAACTTGCTATATTGGAATTATCAAAGAAAAATTATGCTACATCTGAAACAATATTAAAAGAATTATCTGTAATACAAAACGATGATTTAGGTGTAAAAGCTCAGTTTAATATCGGTATTTCTCAGATGGAGCAAAAAAATTATAATGATGCTATAACAAATTTTATAAGAATTATAAATTTTTACCCAGACTTTCCTGAGTGGCATGTGAAAGCATATTTCAAAATTGCTGAATGCTATGAAATAATGAAAGATAATGAAAATGCTAAAAAAATATATCAAACTATAATACAACTTAATTTTAATCAAGATTACACTAAAGAAGCACAAAAAAAATTGAAGTTATTAAAATGAAAAGAATAATAGCATTACTAATATTTGTTAATTTATTTTTAATTGCACAGGATAACAATCAGGTTGAATTACCTGATTTCGTAATAATTGGAAAAAGAAAAGCCCAATTACCTACAAAAGAAAAAATTAAACCACAAGGTTCAATTTTTACTGATGATTATTTAAAACCAGCTATCCCACTTTCTGAACATAAAATTACAGATTTTAAAAATCTTTCTCTTGAATTTCAAAAAGAAAGCAAAGGCAACATTTTCAATAATCGATTTGAGTTTGGTTTAGGTTTTTATACATGGCCAGAGGTTGATTTGATTATGAGTAAAGTATTTAAAAATTCATATATAATGGCAAGAATTTTTGGAAATAATGAAAGGGAATATATAAGTAAATCTGGCGTTAATCAACTGAATGCATCTTTTAAATACAATTATTTAATCCCAAATGATTATGATTTTTTACCTGGTTCACAAATTTTTCTAAAGACAGAATATGATCGTAAAATTTCTAACTTTTTTGCTTCTAAATATGATGATGTAAAAAAAGAGTCAAGAACAATTCATAATTTTTATATTGATGCTGGTTGGGAGCATAAGTATTATGATAATTTCCAGTTTTTATTTAATATCAAACAAAATCTTATGTTTTTGAATAATATCAAAAATAAGTCTTACGAGAATAATTTATATTTTGATTTTAATCCATCCTACAAAATTTCTGATGTTACATTAAATAACGATTTATCTTATTCTGCTACCAGTTTCAATCAAGAAGATTCCTTAGTTTCAGATAATACGATAATGAATAACACATTTTATGCAAATTATGAATTTAATCAGAATGTTGCAATATTTGCTGGAGTATTTTTGTCTAAAGCCAAAGAACCTAAATTATTTGCCAGACCACACCTTGGCTTTATTTGGCGCACCATGGATAGAACCTGGATAAAGTTAAATTATACACCAGTACAAAAAATGTACACAACATCAAACATATTGGAAAATAATTTGTATTATTCCTTAAATGAAAAATCAATTTTAGAAACACAAAATTCAGCATATAATTTTACAATTGATTATCAGTATTATAATTTTCTTCAAAATTTGTTTAGTGTATCTTATATTGATTATAAAAATTACTCAATTTTTAAATACAATGACAGTTTAGCAACTTTTGAATTAAACAATGCTAAAGTCAAACAACTTACAATTGAAAATACAACTATATATAATACTGGATATTATGGCATATTTACCTCTAATTTGAAATTTAATTTCATTAAAACAAAAGATGGTGATAAGGTACCTTTCATTCCATTTTTTACCTTAAACTTATTTTATAATTATGAACTATTTAAAAATTTCTATATTGAACCTAAGGCATCATTGCAACTAAAAATTTTATCAGATACATCACAAAAACAAAGCTTAAATAATTTTGATTTAGGTATAAAATTCTACTATAAATTAGGTAATAAGTTAGATGTATTCGTGAAATTTAACAATATTATTGATAATGAAAATTATTATTACTATTATTACAGACAAAGAAAATTCGAAATCTTAGGTGGTATAACTTATAGTTGGTAATATGAAATTTAAAGCTAACATATTAAACAAAATACAACAAACTTTATTACTAAAAGAACTAGATCCTGCTATATTTAGAAATCTTTTTATTATTGCTTTATTAGATTTGTTAAAAAATAACATAAAGCCACAAATAAGTCCTTTTAATAAACTTGAAATCAAAGAACAAGATTTAAGTGAAATAATATCACTTATTGATAAAATTAAGAATACTAATATTGACGAAGATGAATTATTACTCGGCTATGAAAGTGATATCTCTGATGAAGATTTAGCATATAATTTTGCAAATAAAATTATAGAAGTAATTGAGAAGTTCCTCACAAAACAGAAATTAAAACATTCTATTAAAAAGAGTGAATTAAATAAATTAAAACTAATTAAATTTCCTATACTTGATGAAAATTCTTTATTTATAATACCCGGTTTAGTAAAAAAGAAGGAAGTTGAACAGAAAGTTAATGAACAGGAAGATATTCAGATAACTGAAGATGCACCTAAATTAGAAATTGAAGAAAATCAAAGTAAAGAGGAAATAGATTATAATTTAACTGATTTACCTGATATTAAATTAGATGAATTGGAAGGACTTAAGGGTTTAGGCAGCAATGAAGATGATTTGGCAATTAATTTAACTACATCCGAAAATATTGATAATCAAGATAAAAATGTAAATAGTGAGGACGAGATTATTGCTCCTGTTGAAGATGTTGAAGATTTGAGCAAAATTAATATTAGCTATGGAGACAAAACTGGATTATTAGAAGATTTTGTGGATGAAATATCTTTTACTGAAACAGAAATAGAGCTTGACGAAGAGGTTAAAGAAGAAATTAAATCGATTGATGAGGATGAAGAATTAAAAAGCATTATTCAAATAGCAAGTGAGCAAAGTGATGTTAATTCGGAAGTAGAGGATAGTCAGCCCATTAAAAGTCTAAAAATTTTTAATAGAATTAAATTATGGTTAGTTAAAAGAAGAATCAACAAAAAGTTCAGTGTTAAAGTTAAGCCTCCAAAAGAAAAGAAAATAAAGAAAGTTAAAGATATACCAAAAGAATTAACTGAAAAAATTATAGTAGAACCCAAAAAAGAAACAACACAAGCTATACCAGATGATGGTAATACTAAAAGAAAAATTAATTTATCTGGTATTGGAGAAAAATTAACTAGCGGATTTTCAATTTTTAAAATGTTAACTTTTCAGGATGTTAAAGCTGGTATTATATTTTATTTTTCTGTTTCGGTGATATTTGCGTTATTTGGTGTAGCTTATTGGTACTATTTTGTCTATAAAAAGCCCGAACAAAATAAAGTAATAAATATGGTTGAAGCTATTGAACCTTTAAAATTAGTAATTATAGAAAAAGATGATAATGTTCCAGCTGACGAATATGTAATCGAAGAAATTAATCAGATTTTATTAGATGATAATAAAGATACTACTAGAATTAAAGAACAACCAGAACAAAATTTAAAAGTAGAGAAAAAAGCTAAAGAAAGTAACAAGCAGCTTGAGCAGAAAATTGTTATAAAACAAATGTCTGCATGGAGTTCTTATGAAAAGGCTAACGCGGAAGTTTTGAAATATAAAAGGCAAGGTTATGATGCTTTTATTGAAAAAGCAATTATTAATGGTATGGATATTTTTAGAGTTAAAGTAAAAATAAAATAAAGGGTAATAAAATGGCAGTTGTAGAGTGGTTTTTAAAGGGTGGCTTAATTATGTGGCCAATCTTACTTTTGTCAATTGTTGGAGTTGCTATAATTATTGAAAAATATATTTTATTGAGTAATGTACAAAAATATATGAATACTTTTTGGGATAAAGTGAATATTTTGATTAAGCAAAATGATATTAAAGGTGCGATAAATTTATGCCTAAATGATAAGTCACCAGCATCTCAAATTTTTTATCAAGGATTAAGAAAAGTAAAATTTGGACACGATAGAGTAAAAGAAGCTATGGAAGCAGCCGGTCGTGAAGAAGTTTACAAGATGCAAAGAGGAATGACTTTGCTTGCAACAATTGCTGGTGTTGCGCCAATGATAGGGTTTTTAGGTACTGTAACGGGGTTATCTTCTGCTTTTATGGTAATAGAATCTTTACAAGGTGCTGTATCTCCTGGTGATTTAGCTGGTGGTATTTATCAAGCACTTATTACAACTATTTTTGGGCTTTTTGTTGGAATTCCTTGTTTAATATTTTATAACTTATTGAATATGAAAATGAAAAGAATTATTCTCAAAATGGAATATGATGCTTCTGAGATATTAGACTTATTACAAGAACAACAAATAACTAATCAATGAGTTGAAAAATGAATTTCGATTTAGATGATAAATCAACATTAGTAGAATTTAGTCACTCATCACTTACAGATATTGTGATGAGCCTTTTGATATTTTTCTTATTGACATCACAATTTGTGGTTCTAACAGGGGTTAAGGTTACTTTGCCAGGTAGTAAAGCTAATTCTTCAACTGATGCGGCACAAATTGTAGTTGTAATATCTGAAGATAAAAGCCTTTATGTCAATACAGAATATGTTGTTTTGAGTGAACTTGAGAATAAATTAAAACAATTAAAAACAAAAATTAATACTGATAACCTTATTATTAAAGCTGATAAAAGTGTACCTGTTGAATTAATAATAAAAGTTATTGATGCAGGTAAATTATCCGGGCTTGGTAAATTTACTTTACAAACAGAGAAAAAATTAGAATGAAAGATAGATTAGTTGAAAAAAGATCTTTAGTTATTTCTATTATTGTGCATTTAATTTTATTTTTGTTACTTATATTTATCTTACCATCAAAATCTATAAAAAAAGTTGAAGTAATAGAAATAGCTTTAGGTGATAGATTTGGTGAAGAACAGGGGCTTGGCAAGATTGGTAAACCTATTGAAGAAACACAACCACAACCTAAAACACAAATTGAAAAAGAAACTACAATACATGATAAAACAAAGAAGGACGTGAACTTAACCAAAACTAAAGCACAGTTTGATGAGCCAAATATTTCTAAACAGCAAAAAAAAGAAGAATCAAGATCCACTAATCAAGAAAAAGCACAAGCTCCACAGCAAGACGTTGGTACAAGTGGAACAGGATATGATATTCAATGGGGTGGTAAGGGAAAAAGAAAAATTTATAAGTATTATATACCACCTTATCCTGATGGGGTACAAGTTGAAGCAAATGTAAAATTAAGATTTACAATTTTACCGGATGGAAGTGTAACAAAAATTACACCTTTAGTTAAATCTCATCCTGTTTTAGAAAGTGTTTCAATAAATGCATTATCTAGATGGAAATTTGAACCATTAGAAAATGATGATTATGAGCAAACAGTTACTATTATTTTCCCATTTCGTTTGAAATAAAATCTTTTTTATAATACGATTTATAAAAAAAGTATTCTGCTATTGATAAACTTAATAAAGCAAATGTTGCTCTATCAAAAATAATATTATATTTCTCATGAACATATAATATTTTAATTCCTTCTTTTGGGATAATAACATTTGCAATCATGTTGGTAACAGCTCCACCGACGGAAAAAAGAACAATTATTAATAAAATGTTTAATAAACCATCTTGAATACTTTCATTTTGCCATTTTTTTGTGAAAATGACTAATAAAAAAATTATGTGTGCAGTATAAATTAATGCAAATAACATTACTCACCTTTATTGTTTAAATTTGGGATAATAATATTATTAGTATAATAACTAGTAAAAAAACTTCCTAAAACACTAAAAAATAAATTTATTAATATAAAATTTGCTAATGATAAAAAAACAAAATCTATTGAAAAACCAATAATACTAATATCATTGCTTATTTTGTAAAGATAAGAAATTGTCTCTTTTAAATAACTTTGTTGAACACTTGGTAATTGATTAATAATACTTTCAACTTCAGGAAGAGATGTTATGATATCATTAGTTTTTGTAATGAAAGTGATAATAATATCAAAAAGAGCAGCCAATATTGCGGCTATTATACCTGTTAATAACGAGAAAGTCAAAATTTTATTATATTTAATTTTTTCGGATATTGTATTAGCTTTTACTAATAAGTAAGTTGCTATAATTGGTGCATTTGGAATAATTAAAAATATAGAAAAATTTTTAATAAGTGGAATGTTTTGTAAAACTGCAGATATCCAGGCAGCAATAAATATTGGTTGAATAAGATATTTCATTTTCATAATTAAATTTTATTATTTTTGAATTTTAAAAATAAAAAAAAATTTGAAAAAAATAAAAATATTACTATATTTATAAGTCTAAAAAAAAATTCTTAGAGGATTAAAATGGCAAGAGTTTGTGAAATTTGTGGTAAAAAACCAATTACAGGTCATAATATAAGCCATGCTCACAATAAAACTAAAAGGAGATGGTTACCTAATCTTCACAATATTAAAGTGATGGTTAACGGAGAAAAAAAGACAATTAAAGTTTGTGCTAAATGTATTAAAGCTAACAAAGTTGTAAAAGCTGTTTGATTATAAGGGCTGTTTATACAGCCCCTTCTTTTCGCTAACAAATTTCAACTATTATGTACAAAGCCCTTGTTTTATTATATAGTTTTCCTCCGTTTCATTTAAATAGCTCATTAAGAACCTTTAATTATCTTAGAAATTTTAAAAACTCAAATTGGGAAATTAGTTTAATTACATCTACACCTTTTGATGTTGAACTTGATAGTACCGAGTTTTTAAAACATGGTATAAGGATAAGTGAGCTTACAGTTATTCCAAATAAACATAAAAACTTAAATAATTTTACAACTTTCAAAGCAAATTTTCAGCATTTCGTAAATACTTTATTTTATATACCTGATACTGTTAGCTCTTGGGCTAAAAAAGCTGCTAAAAAAGTTGATGATATGTTTAAATATAATAATTATGATGTGCTTTACATTTCAGTTCCACCTTTTTCTTTGTTTAATGAATTTGCATATTTGAAAAAAAAGTATGATATTCCTCTAATTGTTGATTATTTTGAAAATTGGAGTGATAATTATAATAATTTAACTCCTACAATATTCCATAAGAGCTTGCACAAAAAATATGAATATAATTCACTAAAAATTGTTGATAAGATAATAGTTCCTAATAGAAAAATGAAGGAACATTTATTAAATAAGTATCCTTTTTTAACATTTGATGATATACTAATTCTTTCTAATAGCTATTTTGATAAAGATTTTATTCACTTAGCTCCAATTGAAAGTTCAAAATTAAAGATTTTGCATCCGGGATCAGTTTTTTCTAAGTTTGACTATTTCCCTTTTTTACAGGCAGTTTCTGAAATAGCTAGCAATAATTTATCGTTTGCTAATCATTTAGAAATTCACTTTGCTACTCCTTTAAGAAGCAATATAAAGAAAAAGATTCAAAATTTAAATATTACAAGTCTTATTTATGAACATAATTTAAATTCGTTGGAAGAATTCAATCAATTAGTGGTGAATAGTGATATTATTTTTATTAGTATGCCAGATATAAAAGGTATTGATTTGTTAACACCACCTCTTGTATACCATTTATTCGGTTCTAAAAAACCTTTCCTGGCTGCCATTCCGGATGGAGTATTAAAAAATGATCTCGAAAAATATAATGCTTGTTATTTTGCTGAAATTGATAATATCCCTAGTATCAAAAAAGAATTGTTGCAAATTTATGAAGATTATAAAAACAAAAAATTAGCAAAAGTTAATTACGAATTTTTACATCAATTTGATGCAAGTATCATTACCGAAGAACTTATTAAGCTATTCCATTTTTATTTGCCTTATCTATAAGATTTAATTTAAAACCACGTAATATTTCTAACCAAATCATCAAGTGAAAAATTGGGTATTTGTATTTATTTGATAATGATTTAAATGATATTATAGGTTTAAATACAACACTTTTCAACAAATTATAAATTGTAACTGAAAGAGTAAGTATTAACGAATGTTTCAACATAAAATTAGTCTTGAAAATATTATATTCTGGGTATGTTTTGATAAGTAAATTTAAATTTGTGTAGCCGAAATTATGCATTTGAATAAGTAATTTTTCAGGGGTCTTATCCATTATAGAATAAACAATAGCTTTATTGTTATTTATTATTTTGTATCCAAAGTTTTTAGTTATTCTTATTGCGTATTCTGTATCTTCACCTCCGTATGATTGATCATAAATTTCATCAAATCCTTGTGTATAATTAAAATCATCAACACTTAAAGCAAAATTTTGTGTAGTAAAGTATTGTGGAATTAACTCATCTAAATGTTTATTGTTGTTTTTACCTCTTTGATTTAAATAATAAGCAACAAGATTTGTTTTTTCGTTTGTATAAAAAATAGAGCCTAATGATATTATTTTAGTTTGATTTTGCAGTAAATTATAATGTTCTTCAATTAAATTGTGTATTGCTGTAGTATCGGAATCAATAAATAATACAAATTTTGAATTTAGTTTGTTTAATACTAAATTACGAGTTGTTGCTCTCCCATGATTCTTTTTATCTTTATGCTCAAATATCCTTATTCTAAAGGAAAATATAGAACTGGTTAAATATTCTATTGTTCCATCTGTAGAACCATCAACGCATACTATAATTTCAAAATCTTTAATAGTTTGATTTTCAAAACTTGCTAAACAATTTTTTAATTCTTCTAAATTATTGTATGTTGGTATAACAACGCTAAATAAAAACATAACAGGATATCCGGTATTAGTATTATTTTAAATTTCAACTGGAATAATAAATAAAAAAAAGAAAAAATAATAATGTTAAAAAGACTAAAATGGTAACGATAATTGATGTATATAAAAATAAAATTACGCTACAGCTTACAAAAATTGTAATTATAAGAATTATTTTATTAAAATCAATAAAGTTATGAAATTTATTGGATACAACATTGATAAGATATATGCATGCTAATAAAAAACTAATGAATGTTGAAAGTGCAGCTCCTTCAATACCATAAATTGGAATAAGAATTAAATTGAAAATTATGTTTGTTGTAAAACCAATTATATCGCTATAAAGAATTATTTTGGGGTTTTCTATTGAATATGGGTAGAAATAAAGGAAATTTATAATTCCATAGAGTGCATAACTTAAATTTAGGGTTAAATAAACTATATCATTTGTCTGATAGGATTTATTAAAAACTCCAAAATGGAAAAATATTTTTGTAAGTATATAAAAAATAAATGCTAATATCAAAAATATAAATGTTACTTTGTAAAAGTTTTTACTTACTAAATGTTTATAATTTTTATTATTCTTTTCTTTTATGATTATTGATATCCAGGCTGGCAAAAAGGAATAAGCGATAATTTTAATTATATTGGCAAATTTATATGCAAAACTATAAATCCCAATTTCGGAAATAGTAACATAAAAATTTAAAATATATCTATCTATTAAATCTATTCCTATTGTAAGCAGATTTGTCAATAATATTGGAAAAACAAAAATTATGAAATTTTTATATTCTTTATAATCAATTCTGAAGTTAAAATTAAAATGTATGGTTTTTTGTAAGTAAACTAAAAGAATAACATTTACAATTATTTGTGTAAGAAAAATTGAAATATAACCGAGCTTTAAAAAAACTAAAAAAAAAGGTAATAAAACTATTTGTAAAATAAAGCTCAGTATGCTTGTAATGTATAATTGTTTTAATTGTTGAGTTGTTTTTAATATTAATGCGGCGTAATTTGCTGTGCTTTCAAATAACATACCAAGAAGAGATATGATTATTATAACAGAAATATTAGTAGATGAAAATATTAATTTTGAAAATATTGGTGTAAGTAATACAAAAATTATGAAACTTGCAAATGCATTAATTGAAATAAAATTTATTGATTTATCGATTATAACGTTCAAGTCATTGTTAATAGATTTACTTTGTAAATAGAATTGAGTTCCACTATCTACAAAAATTGTAATTAAAATTGTAAAAACAGTGATTAAACTATAAATTCCATAATCTTCAGCAGGTAAGAAATAAGTAAAAAGAGGTAAAAATAAGAAATTAGTTAATTTTGCAAGAATGTTTGTTATTGAATAATTAAAAGTGAATTTAAATAAATCCTTCAGCAATTATATTATACCTTTTTGTTTGTAGAGTTCTTTTAATCTATCATTGACATTTTTAAAACCATGATATTTTTCTACCCATGCCATGCCTTTCATTCCAAGTTCATAGCGTAAATCTTTGGAATCGATAAGTTTTAATAAAACATCATAAAGTTCTTGTGCATTATTTGCAACAACAAATGGGTTTTCTGGTAACCAGTTTTTGTATTCATCAATCATATTGGTAATAGTAGGTATTCCCATTGCAAGAGTTTCGAGTCCTGCTTTGCCATAACCTGTTCCGGCACCATATGATCCACCAACTTGGTCTATGCTTATATCGGCGTTTCTTTTAATCAACAAAAGTTCATTTCTTGGCATATTTTCGAGTAAAAGAAATTCGATGTTGCGGATTTCTTTAATTTTTTCTATTACTGATATAATTATATCGGTACCTTTAAATTTTCTGTTTGTAGGTGAGTGAACAATAACAACTTTTTTGTTATCTTTGTTTTGAAAATTTGGGAGGTCAGACGTATCAAATGGGTAAAATAAATAAATTAAATCATCTTTTAATTTTAAATGGTCGTATTCGGAAGTTATATTTAAATCACTAATCTTATCTAATTCTTTGAAAACACCACGTATTCTTAAATCTACTCCATCGTAACAACAGACAATTTTTTTGCCTTCTTTTTTCCATTTCTTTGCCTGTGAGCAATCTCTGTAAAAATCTAATCCAGTATCATAATGGATTATATCAAAGTCATCTAGATTATATTCTTTTATAGCTTTTTCGAAAATAGGTTTTCTTCTCCAATCACGGTATTTAAAGTAAAGGTTTTCAAAAATATTTTTGGGTTTAAAATATCTTAATTCTTTTTGTGGTGAATTTTCAATTTCTAATACTTTTTTTAATCTCCAATAATTAGCAAATTTATTGCGTGGTAAGGGTAAATCGAGGCATATATCTTCAGGATAATTAAATAAAGTTCTATGGAATGTTAAAAGTCTTGAATAATCTCCACACTGGTTGTGCATTTTAAAGTAATCATAATAAACACCAGCATGATTTTGTGGTGCGATATGTAGTATTTTTAGCATCTTATTACCTTGAAAATTTTTGAAGAAAATCAACAATTTTATTTATATCATAACCTGCGCCATCTTCGAGTAAAGATGTATCTTGTGAATGTATTAATTTAGCTTTTTTATTTAAAACAAATATATGCGGATAACCTTTTATTTTGGGATATTGATTTAGGAATTTTTCGTTTTTAACATTTTTGCTGTAATGGATTCTGATAATGATATATTTTTTTAGTTCTTTTTTTAACTCTTCATTTTCATCAAAAAGTTTAGCTAATCTTCGGCACCATAGACACCAATCTCCACCAACTACCATTAATATATTTTTATTTTCTTTTTGGGCAATTTTAGTAGCTTTTTTTAATTGATCAAAAGGATTGAAAGTTTCATCATAATATTTTACATCTTGTGCAAAAATATATGTGAAAAGAAATAATATTAAGGCAAATTTTTTCACTTCAACCTCTAAAAAAATTATTATTATATTCAAAAATAATTATTAGTCTTATAATTTCAAAGTTTTATATATCGATTATACTATTTTTTATTGATTGATAGTTTTTTTATAATTATATTGTAGTAAAAATTTGGGATTATTATGAAAAAGGTGTTAATTGCATTCGTTTCATTTATTCTACTAAATATTAGTTATGCACAAAATATTGAAATCAAGTTTTACCATGAAAATTGGGAACAGGTTTTAGAAGAAGCTAAAAAGGAAAACAAATTAATCTTTCTTGATGCTTTTGCTGTATGGTGTGGGCCTTGTAAATTTATGGCCAATGTTGTATTTAAAAATGATACTGTTGCACAATTTTACAATGCGAATTTTGTCAATGCAAAATTTGATATGGAAAAGGGCGAAGGATTAGAATTAGCAAAAAAATATCAAGTTAGAGTTTATCCTACACTGTTGTATTTAAATTCTGATGGTGAAGTTATTCATCGAGTTGCTGGTTCAATGGAGCCTAAAGATTTTATTAAAGAAGGAGAATTAGTTTTAAATGGAAAACATTTGAAGTATTATCAAACTGAATTTGAAAAGGGAAATTTGGATGAAAAGTTTTTCAAAGAATATATTGAAGTTTTGCAAAGAGCATATCTTGATGCTAGCGAAGTGGTAAAAAAATATTTTTCAACATTAAGTGATGAGAAAAAGAAAGATAAAGAAAATTTGATGATTATACTCGAAAATTGTGATGATATTACATCAGAACTTTATCAATGGCTTATAGATAACCGAAATTATTTAGGTATAAGTGAAGATGTGTTTTATTTGAAGTTAAAATATAAATTTAATATGGATCTATTATTTACTTTACGACAGAATAATAATAGTCCGGATGCTTTTAATATCTGGCTTTCAAGGATTAAAAATATCAAATATGATAATAAAGAAAAACTAATAGCAGCTGCTAAATACTATTTTTATCAAAGATTAAAAGATTGGAATAATTACTTAAATGCTGCAGATGAATATGTAAATAAATTTAATGTAAATAATCCAGAAGAGTTGAATGAGCTTTCCTGGAATACATTTAGAATGTTATCTAAAGATAAAAATGCCCTTAATAAAGCTGAAAAATGGATAAAAATTGCCTTAGAACAGAACGAGAAATCTCCTGAACTTCTAGATACATACGCAAATATTCTATTTGCTCAAGGTGATACAAAGAAAGCAATTGAAATAGAAGAAAGGGCACTAAATATTGCAAAAGAAAAGAATCTTGATATTAAAGGTTATGAGGAAACTTTGCAGAAGTTTAAATCAAAGAAATAATTTGAAAAAGTTATTTTTATTTGCTAAGTTTGTAATTCGTGTTTAATAAATTATGAGTGGAGTTATGGAATTAAATCCTAAAAAGCAACCGAAAGAAATAATTTTGCAAGAATCGGATATTTTAAAAGAGTTTGCAATTGAGATTATTGATAAAGAAATGTTGGATCTTAAAGGTGCAAGAGTAAAGTATTTGATGGCGTATCCATATATTTCCAAAAAATGTGCTGGTAAATGTGTTAAATCTACTCGAGAGTTAAAATATTTTTCTGAAGCTGATTATATTATTGAAATATCAAATGATTTGTGGAATGTATTAAATGAAGAGATGCGTTACATAGTGATGTTAAATCAATTATTAAAAATTTGTCCAGTTACAAATGATAAAACTGGTGAAGTTAATTACAAGGTTATTGATCACGATTTTAAAGGTTTTGCCAAAATTATAAAAAAATATGGCGGTATGGATTGGTATTACAGAATCAGAGAAATTAACTCATCTTTATATGATTTATCACCGTCAGAAGCAGAAGGATTTATTTTATAAAAAAAAGGCTGACATTTGGGTCAGCCTTTTTTAGGTTATTTTATACAATTAGGATCTCTTCCGATTGTGCCCACAAGAGATTTTAAATATTCTGGTGTTTTGTAGTAAGTTAGTTTTTCTTTGGCTTTTTCAATTTTTTCAGCGAGTTTTAATTCGTCTGTTTGATTATCGTATAAATTAGATTTGAAGAAGTTTTGCATATATGTAACTTGTTTTTTAGTAAACTCGATATCGTAAAGTTGTTTAGCTAACAATCTTTCTTTATACCATTCACTATTTATCATATATTCATATGTAAACATATTTCTAATTTCTTCATCATCTAGTGTTTTTCCTTCATAATTTCCATAGGCCATAATATGGAGCAAAGCTTTAAGTGGAGGTACTGCGTAGTTGATGCTACCATCTTCGAAATAATTGAGAGCAACGCGTTGCATTGACTCAACGATATTATTAACACCATCAACAAATACGTCCATATCTTGCAATTCTGGTTTAAGCATTTCTTCGGAGAATACAACTTCAGGATTTTCAAAGACACGGCCAAAGAAATTACGTACAAATTTAGAAGTCATTCTATAGCCTAAAACGCTAGCTTTAACTAATTTTCCATTATGTTCAAAATCATTTACTTTTTCAAAGTGACCTTCGGAAATTAAGAATTTAGGATCTCTTTCTTCAGGAGTTAAGCGGCTCCAAATTTCGGGGATAAATAAACTAATATCGTGTTCAACCTTAAATTTAGGTCCAATATATCCAGTTGATGATGTAAATACATTATAACCAGTTAAAATATAAGATACGAGTGCATTATTCAAATCATAAATAGGAAGTAAAGCATTGAAAGGACCTTTTGTGAGCGCCCCTTCGGAACCAGCGCCAGTTGTAGAAGGTGATTTACCTGTCAAACTGCATACAAAATCCATGAATAATTCAGGTAATTCAAAGTAATGTACTGGATTATATACAGCAAGTGGCCTATGATTATTTTTAGGATCAGGTGGATTGTTTAATTTACCTGGAAGTACTGCATTTACAGGGAATATAACAGGTTGCTTATCGCCAATTTTACGATGCAGTCGGACTCCAACTTCAGCAATATATTTATCAATTGGGTTAATAATATCTTGTCTATTTTGTAAATAACGCAAGTTTTTAGATGGTTTGCCATTTACTATTCTTGGATGGTCAGATGATACAAAGTAAGTTGTATCTGGTTCTTCAACAAATTTTTTGATAAACTGTTTCATTGGCTCGGAAAAATTTTCAAAACCAATTATATCATCGAGCATACGTTTAGCGTCTTCGATAGTTAAAGGCTCAAAGTTGGAAATAAAAGTATTTGGTGATGAAATATCTTTTTCTGCTTGTTTATCGTAACCACGATATATAACTTCATCTGGTCTTTGGAAAAATCTGTATTCGCAGTTTTGAGCTATTTTAATACTATTGTGTTTGTAAGCTGTATTTAAATTTTCGAAATAATTAGCAGGTAATACGATAGAAGCGGTAATATCATCTTCCATTTGAATTTTATCAGATGGAATGAAATCTTGTCGAAGTTTAAAAGTTCGCCAGGTTCTATCTTTCAATAAACCAACTCTTAAGTAAGACGCTATAATTTTTCTTTGATTATATTTTAATTCGTGACCAAATTCACCATTGACGATATCTACACTGAAATAATCTTTCCAGTTTTGTTCCCATTCAGGTTTGTAAAGCCTTTTTATAATGAATACAATTCCTTTTATATAGTTAGGAATACTATTTAACCATTCATTATATTCATCAGTAAAATCTGGTGAAGGTGTAAGCATTTTTATTACAGAACCAAGAGAACGATCAGGAGAAAGTAATTTTCTGCTAATATGACCAACTTTATTAGGTAGTGGAATTTTGTATCTTTTGCTATAGTCATAGTTAATGATTTCATCAACTTTTTTCATATCATTTTCGAAGTCTGCAATGAAAAATGGACCGTATAGAATGGAGTTACCAATACATTTAGAAATTTCTGATTTACCGCCACCAGATACAGTTGAAGGTTTATGGCAGAAAGTACCTTCGGCAACTGTGCCAACGAGTCTCCAACTTGGTATATAAGGATTTTTTTAGCATCTAATTTTATATCCAGAGGGTAAAATATATACATGATCGGGTCTTAATTTTATCGTAACATCCTTACCTTTCCAATTCCAGGTTATGGATTGAGTGATTATACTGAATTTGGCATTTTCTGGTACATACCAAATTTTAGGATAATTTTTATCAATGGCATATCCATCATCATGATTTATATCCATAAAGCTAGAGTGTAATTTGATATTTTCTTCAAAAGTTGTATTATTTTTTATAAATTGGTTGTCATCATAGAATTCGTCACCTAATTGGTAACTTGGAAATACAAGTGCTCCGCCTGCGTGTTCTTCTTCCACATTTCCAATGAGATTTGCGGAAAAACTAATTTGAGTTTTTACTTCTTTTTTGCAGTAACCAAAATAATTATCTGCTATAACAGTAACAATTATTCCATCATCAGTTCTTAGTGTAATTTTGAAAGCTTGGCCATCATTATATAATTCATTTTCATCTTTATAACACATTCCATCTTTTCTTTGTCTTTCGGTAGCATTATCCCAATGTGGAAGACCTAAAGATTTTTTTGTTAATTTTGTTAAATGAGGTGCAAGAATAACACAGCCTGTTGTACCTGTCCAGTGGTCAAAATCTAAGGCTGCATCGTTTTCTGGTAGGAATGGGTCTCCAGCATTACCAAATATAGATTCAACAAAGTCTAAGTTTGAAACAAAATTACCTGGAACAAAAAATCTAACTTCCATACTTTTAGCTTCTGTAACTCCAGGCACTTCAGGAACTACGATAGGTCTTAGTAGTAACGAAACAAATAATTCTGCTTGTTCTTTTTGAGTCGATGTAAAAGGTAATTTCATTAAATCTTTGGGTGGATTAAAGGCATTTAATAATAATAAATAAGATGTTAATTTAGGAACAGCTTTTTTGTCATTAGGTATAGATAAACCACCTTCGGCAACATGGAATACGCCGGCAGTTGTTCTTCTATCAGAAGCTGGATTATGTAAAACACCTTGTTTAATTCTATAACTATTGATGTATTCAGATTTAAAGTCATCTTTATCAGGTGGTAAAGATAAAACTCTTGCTAAACCATATCTATCTAATATAAAAGTTTTTGTAGGAAGAGATAGTTTAGGCAATCCTGTAATATCACTAAAATAATTATCAAGAAAAGCTTGAATTCTTTGATCAACAGGGGGATAATAATTGGATAATAATTTGTTTTTTTCACGAAGATTTTTAATTACACCTTGCGCAAGTTCAATAAATTGAGATTGTTGAGCACCTGAGTATATAGGTTGACCTAATGATGCTAGTTTTATGTTGATATAGTGTATTATTTGTTCGTTATACACTGAATCTTTAACATCAAAACCTATTTTTTCTTTAATTTCGTTTAAATTCATTTCTACTCCTTTTGTTATTCTTGTGTTATATTATTAACTAATAAATATAAAAAAAAATAGCGAAAAAAACAAGAAAAAAAGGTTATTGATTGCGTATTTCTTGAAATTTAAAGAGTTAATGAATGTTAAAAAATTGTAAACAGTAGTAGGTAAATTTTATACTAATTAAGAAAAATCTTATTTTTGTATTTTACGTTTTTTAATAATTTTTGAACAAAAAATATATTTTTAGTTGTTATATAGAAAAAACAAGAGGAATATACAATGGCTGATGAAAAAATTACAATAGAAGAATTAGGGTTAGATGAATATAAATACGGTTTTACATCAAAAATCGATATGGAAATTGCCCCTAAAGGTTTAAATGAAGAAATCATTGAAATGATTTCAGCAAAAAAAAATGAGCCCAAATTTATGTTAGACTTTAGAATTAAAGCTTTTAGGGCCTGGCAAAAGATGGAAGAACCGAAGTGGGCAAATATTTTCTATCCACCAATAGATTATCAAGATATTTCATATTATGCTGCACCTAAAAAACCGAAACTAAATTCATTAGATGAATTAGATCCAGAAATAAAAAGAACTTTTGATAAATTAGGTATACCATTAGAAGAGCAAATGAGACTTGCTGGCGTTGCAGTGGATGCTGTGCTTGATAGTGTTTCTGTTGCAACAACTTATAAAGAAAAATTAAAAGAATTAGGAATTATTTTCTGTTCTATTTCTGAGGCTATACAAGAGCATCCAGAATTAGTACAAAAATATCTTGCTTCTGTTGTTCCTGTAACAGATAATTATTTTGCAGCATTAAATTCTGCAGTTTTTACAGATGGCTCTTTTGTTTACATTCCTAAAGGCGTAAGATGTCCAATGGAACTTTCTACATATTTTAGAATAAATGCTAGTGAGACAGGACAATTTGAAAGAACTCTTATCATTGCCGACGATAATAGTTATGTTAGTTACCTTGAAGGTTGCACTGCACCTATTCGAGATACAAACCAATTACACGCAGCAGTTGTTGAGCTTATTGCTCTTGATAATGCTACAATTAAATATTCTACTGTTCAAAACTGGTATCCTGGTGACAAATATGGTCGAGGCGGTATTTATAATTTTGTTACTAAAAGAGGTATTTGCAAAGGAGTAAATTCTAAAATTTCGTGGACGCAAGTTGAAACTGGTTCTGCTATTACCTGGAAATATCCGTCATGTATTTTACAAGGGGACAATTCTGTTGGCGAATTTTATTCTGTTGCTGTAACTAATAATTATCAGCAGGCTGATACTGGAACTAAAATGATTCATATCGGTAAAAATACAAAAAGTACAATTGTATCAAAAGGTATTTCCGCCGGATATAGTAATAATTCATATCGTGGGCTTGTTAAGGTATTGAACAAAGCTGATAATGCAAGAAACTTTTCTCAATGCGATAGTTTGTTGATTGGTGATAAATGTGGGGCACATACATTTCCTTATTTGGAAGTTAATAACAATACGGCTCAAATTGAACACGAAGCAACAACTTCAAAAATCGGCGAAGATCAAATATTTTACTTAAACCAAAGAGGTATTTCCAAAGAAGATGCTATTTCCATGATTGTGAACGGTTATTGCAAAGAAGTATTTCAACAATTACCTATGGAATTTGCTGTTGAGGCGCAAAAATTATTAAGCGTAAGTCTGGAAGGTAGTGTTGGTTAAAAAATACGAAAATTTTATAAAAACAAATTTAAGAGGAACTAAAAATGCTTTCAATAAAAAATTTACATGCAGCTATTGGTGATAAACAAATATTAAAAGGGATAAATTTAGAAATTAAACCAGGTCAAATACACGCTATTATGGGTCCTAATGGTTCAGGAAAAAGCACAATGGCGGCGGTTCTTTCTGGTAAAGAGGGTTATGAAGTAACACATGGTGAAATAAAATTTATGGGCAAAGATCTTTTAGAAATGCCCCCAGAAGATAGAGCACGTGAAGGATTATTTTTAGCTTTCCAATATCCAATAGAAATTCCTGGTATTAATAATCTAACATTGCTCAAAACGGCAATTAATGAAATTAGAAAATATCGAGGGCTAGATGAACTTGATGCTATGGATTTTTCAGCTTTGATAAAAGAAAAAATGAAATATGTTAATATAAATGAGAATTTATTGTATCGTTCTGTGAACCACGGATTTTCAGGTGGTGAGAAAAAGAAAAATGAAATTTTTCAGTTACTTTTCCTTGAGCCAAAACTTGCTATTTTAGATGAAACTGATTCGGGGCTTGATATCGATGCGCTTAAAGAAGTAGCTAATGGAGTTAATATCTTCAAAGAAAAAAATCCAGAAAGCTCTGTATTATTAATTACGCATTATCAAAGACTTTTAAATTATATTCAACCAGATTATGTGCATGTTCTTGTAAATGGTAGAATTGCTAAATCTGGTGGTAAAGAGCTTGCCCTTGAACTCGAAGAAAAGGGCTATGATTGGATTAAAGAAGAATTAGTAAAGGCATAATAACATGAATACAGTAAATTATAAACATATAGATTATGTTAATTACTTGAATCAAAATTTCAATAATTTTTTGCTTAAATTAAAAGATTATAATAATGATTTTATTGTGAATGTTAAAAAAGATGCTATAAGAAATTTCAACAATTATTATTTCCCAAATAACAAGGTTGAAGATTGGAAATATATTCCAGTCGATTCTATTTTACAAAATAAGTATGTACCTTTAAGAACACTTTCCGAAAGACCTATAAAAACCAAAATTGATTTTTACACAAAAGAAAATACACTTGTTCTTTCAAACGGTAAAATAATCGAAAATACAATTAATAATAAAAAAATTACATTGAAATCACTTGATACCGCTATTATAAGCGATTTTGCAGAACTGGAAGCAAATTATTCTAAATATTCTACTATTGATAATGGTTTTTCTGCCTTAAATGTTGCTTTTTCACTCGATGGAATTTTTCTTAAAGTACCCAATAAAACAGTTGTTGAAGATGTTTTGAATTTCGTGTTTATAACTGGTTCAGATAGTGAAAATATTTATTCTCCTATTAGAAATTTCATAACTATTGGTGACAATTGTGAAGTTAGTTTATTTTTCTATTACTCAGGTGATACAACTAAAGCATATTTGAATTCAGTTTACAATAATATTATTATTGGAAAGAATTCATTTGTTAAAATTTACGAAATAGATGATGAAGATGTACAATCGTATCATATTAATAAAACTCAAATAAGAGCAAATAAAGGCTCAGAGATAACTCATTATAGGTTTTCACTTGGCGGGAAATTATTACGTAATGATACTAATGTTATAATGGATGGACAGGAGGTAACCGCAAATCTATATGGAGTTGTTGTTGCAAAAGATAAAGAACTATATGATAATCATACACTTATTGATCATGCTTTACCTAATTGTTATAGTAATGAAGTTTATAAAAGTGTTTTAAATGGACAAGCTAAAAATGTTTTTAATGGTAAAATAATTGTAAGGAAAGATGCACAAAAAACAAATGCATATCAACAAAATAAAAATCTTTTAATTTCCAACGATGCTGTTGTTAATGCTAAACCGCAATTGGAAATTTTTGCCGATGATGTGAAATGTACTCACGGGGCAACTGTTGGACAACTTGATAAAGATGGATTATTCTACCTACTTTCAAGAGGAATTGACAGAAATTTGGCAACTCAAATTATGATACATGCTTTTATTAGTGAAATTTTTGAAGAAATAAAACACGATAATATTATAGAGTACTTATCAAAAAAAGTCAATAACAAACTCAATTTATAATATGAATAATTACATAAAAAATAATATAGAAAAAATAAGAGCAGACTTTCCTGTTTTAACTCAAACAATAAATGGAAAACCTTTAGTTTATTTAGACAATGCTGCTACAACGCAAAAACCCAAAGTAGTTATTGATACGCTTAGTGATTATTATTATCGCTACAATGCAAATATTCACAGAGGCGTTTACTATATAAGTCAAAAATCTACAGATGAATATGAAAAAGTGCGTACGATTATAAAGAATTTTATCAACGCTAAATATGATGAGGAAATAATTTTTACAAAAGGTGCAACTGAATCACTTAATCTTCTTGCTTATTCTTTGGGCAAAACATATTTGAAAGAAGGAGATGAAGTAATAATCTCACATATGGAGCATCATGCTAATATTGTGCCCTGGCAGGAATTAGAAAAATATAATAAAATTAAGCTTAAAGTAATTCCTGTTGACGATAATGGTGATTTAATTTCCGAAGAGTTTGAAAAATTAATCACAGAAAAAACTAAAATTTTATCATTGGTGCACATTTCAAATTCTTTAGGAACAATTAATCCAATTGAAAAATATATTGAAATAGCACATAAAAATGGTATAAAAGTCATTATCGATGCATCTCAATCTATACAACATTACAAAATAGATGTTCAATTGTTAGATTGTGATTTTTTAGTATTTTCCGGTCACAAAATATACGGGCCTACTGGAACAGGTGTTGTTTATGGTAAAAAACAATATTTAACAGAGATGGTGCCTTATCAAACTGGCGGTGATATGATTTTATCTGTTAGTTTTGATGGCACAATATTTAATGATCTCCCAAATAAATTTGAAGCTGGTACTCCTAATATAGAAGGAATTATTGGATTAGGAAAAGCTATTGAGTATTTTTCTCAATTTAATATCAATGATATTCAAGAATATGAAAAAGAGTTATTAGATTATGCAACTGCTGAGATTAGCAAACTGCCAGATATAAGAATAATTGGAACAAGTAAAAATAAAGCATCAGTACTTTCTTTTTATTCAGAGTTAGCTCATCCACACGATTTGGGAACTTTGTTAGATGAACAAAATGTATGTGTAAGAGCAGGGCATCATTGCACACAACCAGTTATGAGAAGGTTTGGAATTCCTGCAACAGCAAGAGCATCTTTTGCTTTTTATAATACTTTTGAAGAAATAGATATTTTTATAAACGCAGTTAAAAATGCTATCAAATTATTTTCTTAGGGGGTAAGATGTCTGATATTAATGATTTATATCAACAAATGATACTTGATCACAACAAAAGTCCACGAAATTTTAAAGTTTTGGAAAAATATACTCATTTTGCAAAGGGGCACAATCCACTATGTGGCGATGAAATAGATATTTATGTTTTAATTGAAAACGGTGTTATTGTAGATATAGCATTTCAGGGGCAGGGATGTGCTGTTTCTAAATCAAGTGCATCAATTATGACAACCATCTTAAAAGGTAAAACTTTAGAGGAAGCACAAAAAATTTACGATGATTTTCATAAAATTGTAACATCAAAAATTGATGACCCGATAGATTTGGAACAAATGGGGAAATTAGCAGTTTTTGCTGGAGTTAGAAAATATCCAACAAGGGTAAAATGTGCTACTTTGCCGTGGCATACTTACGAAAACGCAGCTAATAATAAATCCGATGTTGCTAAAACTGAATAATGGAGGTTTTTTATGTTAGTCCCTGATGAAAATAAACAATTAACACAAAAAGAAAAAGAGCAACTTAAACAAGAAGTAATTAAAATGCTTAAAACTTGTTACGATCCAGAAATTCCGGTTGATATATACGAATTAGGAATGATTTATGAAATTGAGATTTATGATGATGCTAATGTTTATATAAAAATGACTTTAACAACTCCAATGTGTCCGGTTGCCGATACACTTCCTGCAGAAGTTAGATATAAAGTAAAATCTGTTGAAGGAGTTAAAGATTGTTATGTGGATTTAGTGTGGGAGCCAGCCTGGGATAAAAGCATGATGAGTGAAACAGCCAAAATGCAATTAAGCTGGCTATTTTAAAAAAAATTCGGTTTTCATTTTGAATATTTTTTAGAATGCTAAAATTATAATTAGTTAGATAGATACCGAGGTTTTTCTCGTTTATATCTATAGTTATTTTCTTTTTTATTCCGCTCTATTTTATTAAATTTACAGTTCTAAATTTTATTAGATTGAGAATAATGCAAAAAAATATTAATAAAACAGTTCTTCCCAATGGAATTACCATAATTACAGAAAATTTAAAATATTCTCCCATCGTTTCGCTTGGAATTTTTATAAAAACAGGTACTATAAATGAAAGTGAAGAAAACAATGGTATTACTCATTTAATTGAGCATATGGTATTTAAAGGAACAGATAAAAGAACTTATTTTGATATTACTTATGAAATTGAAAGCAAAGGCGGATATATTAATGCTTACACATCAAAAGAACTTACTTGTTATTATGCCAAAGTATTAAAAGAAAATGTTGAAAACACTTTTGATATTCTATATGATATATCGCAAAATCCCAGTTTTGATAAAAAAGAACTCAATAAAGAAAAAAAAGTTATTATTGATGAAATATACGATGTAAAAGATACAGCTGAGGAATATATTCTTGATCTTTTCGAAGAAAAATTATATCATAAAAGCAACTTAAAGTTTCCTGTTTTAGGTAAAAGAAAAAATATAATGAGTTTTACACAGACGGATCTATTTGATTATTTTAACAAATATTATGTTTCACAAAATTTAGTTATTGCTTTAGCTGGCAATTATGAACATGATAAATTGGTCGATTTAGTATCCAGATACACCTTTAAAGAAGGGAAGAAATGCGATAATAATCATTTATCCTTACCAACAAAAAAATTTAATATTAAGAAAGAAATTGGTTATCAACAAACACATGTTCAATTAGGAACATCTTTGCCTGGTATGTTATACGAAAAAAGAATGGCATTAAATATTATTTCGGCTATACTGGGAGAGGGTTCTACATCACTTCTATTCCAAAAATTACGAGAGCAAAAAGGTATGACTTATCAAATATCGTCATTTATTAATAGTTATCGCGATATATCAACATTTGGGATATATTTTTCTACTAACAAAAAAAATTATCAAAAAGCTATACATTTGGTAACTCAGGAATTAGATAAATTATTAAAAAATGGAATTGATAGCAAAAATTTTTTTAGAGCCAAAGATTATTTAAAAGGTATATATATTATGCAACAAGAGAATTTTAATGAAAAACTGTTTCGTCTTGGCAATAATGAATATTATTTTAATAAAATAATTGAGTTAAGTGAAACAATAAAACAAATTGATAATGTTTCTATTGATGAAGTAAATAAATTACTAAGCTTGTTTAATCCCGATTGCTTTTCGACTTTAATTTTGCAATAATTTAATTTTAAAAAATATAGAAATATTCTTAAATTTACATTTAAAAAAAATTCTTGAAAGGTAAAACATGCCAAAGATTACAATTGATGGTAAAGTATGTGAATTTAAACAAGGCCAAACAGTAATTGAAGTTGCAAGGGAAAATGGAATATCCATTCCACATTTTTGTTGGCATCCCGAGTTGTCAGTATCTGGGAACTGTAGAATTTGTTTAGTAGAAATTGAAAAAATGCCAAAATTAGCTATATCCTGTGCTACACTTGCGACTGATGGTATGGTAGTCCATACTAAAAGTGAAAATGTTGTAAAAGCTAGAAATTCTGTTATGGAGATGATATTAATCAATCATCCACTTGATTGCCCTATTTGTGATGAAGCTGGAGAATGTAAATTACAGGATTATGCTTATAAATATAGTGTTGGTGAAAGTAGATTTACTGAAGAAAAAAATCATAAAAGAAAAAGAGTTCAACTTGGACCTCATATTATCTTTGATGGAGAAAGATGCATAAGTTGTTCAAGGTGTATTCGTTTCTCTGCTGAAATAGCAAAAAGTCCTCAACTTACCTTTGTGCAAAGAGGTGATAGGGTAACTATCGAAACAGCTCCAGGACAAAGTTTTGATAATCCATATACGCTCAATACTGTAGATATATGTCCTGTTGGTGCTTTAACTAATGCTGATTTCCGCTTTAAAGCTCGTGTATGGGATATGAGCAAAACCAATTCCATTTGTCAAGGATGCTCAAGGGGTTGCAATATAGAAATCTGGACAAGAAATAATGAAATTTTAAGGCTTACTCCTAGAAAAAATAAAGAAGTCAATTCTTCTTGGATGTGCGATTTTGGAAGACTTAATACTTTTAAATTTGTTAATGAAAATAGAGTTGAAAAAGTAAATATCTCTGGTAAAGCTACAGAATGGGATGAAGGGCTTTCGGAAGTTATTAAAACGTTAAAGTCAGTGTCTGCTGATAGAATTGGTTTTATTGTTTCTCCTTATGCTACACTGGAAGATAATTTTATGCTTTCCAGACTTGTAGCAACCAATTTTGCTGCATCAAAGCTATATTTAATAAATCACTTACAACCAGAACTTGAAGATGAAATTTTAATAAAAGCCGATAGAACTCCTAATTATAATGGTGTGAAGATTATATTCAAAAATAAATTAAAAGAACTTAACTCTTCAAGAAACTTATTTGATAAATTAATCGAGGATAATATTAAAGTTCTAGTAGTTGCAGATGAAAATATTGATTTTAGCAAATGGGAGAAAGTTAAAAATTTATCTGCAATTATTGCATTAAGCACTAATAATAATGATACTACAAAGTCAGCTAATATTTCTATAGGCATCTCTACTTATGCAGAAAAATTTGGTACTATTGTTAATTTCCAAAAACGTGTTCAAAAAATCAAACCTGCTATAAGAACAAAATATAATGAAAGAACTTTAAACGACGAAGGTTTGGGCAGATTGGAAAAATTTGGTACACAGTGGGATCGATGGGGCGGTTACGATAAACTAAGAGATGTCTTACCAGCATGGTTAATTTATCAAAAATTACTTAATTTGCTTGACGAAAAATATAAATTTACTATGGCGGATGATGTTTTTGAAGAAATGAAAAAATATTATCCAGAATTTAAAAATATTGATTACGATATAATTGGCGATTTAGGTTATCAATTATAAAATTATTTAAGGTATTAAAATGGATATAATAACTGTAATAGTTGAAGCTTTAATAAAAATTGGTTTTGTCTTAACTGTAACATTGACAACTGTAGCCTATTTAGTTTACTTTGAAAGAAGAATAGCTGCCTGGGTTCAGGATAGATTAGGACCTAACAGAGTTGGATGGCAAGGTATATTACAACCTTTTGCAGATGTATTAAAATTGTTATTAAAAGAAGATATTGTTCCTGCTAAAGCAAATAAAACATTACATTTTTTAGCTCCTGTTATAGCACTTATTGTAGCAACTTCTACTTATGCTGTCATTCCTTGGGGACCTGTTACCGAAATTTTCGGCCGTCAAGTAAAAATGGTAGTAGCAGATGTAAATATTGGAATTCTTTATGTGTTGGCTTTAACATCACTTGGCGTTTATGGTATTACACTTGCGGGCTGGTCTTCTGGTAGTAAATATTCATTATTGGGTGGTATAAGATCATCCGCACAGATGATATCTTACGAAGTTTCTATGGGCTTTTCAATTGCTGGAGTATTTATTGTTGCAGGTTCTTTAAGACCTTATGATATTGTTAACACTCAAATTAATACATTGTGGAATGCAATATTGCAACCTATTGGATTTATTACTTTTGTTGTTTCTGCTTTTGCTGAAACTAATCGTTTACCTTTCGATTTACCGGAAGCAGAACCTGAGCTTGTGGGAGGGTATCATACAGAATATAGTAGTATGAGATTTGCTGGATTTTTCTTAGCAGAATATGCAAATATGATAATTGCTTCAGCTATGATTGTTACCTTATATCTTGGTGGTTGGGCTATTCCTTTTATAGATAAGTTTAATCTATCAGCTAATGCTGTATTTTGGTTAAGTGTACTTTCATTTTTTATTAAAGTTGGTGTTGTTTTATTTTTCTTTATTCTTGTAAGATGGACAATCCCACGTTTTAGATATGATCAATTAATGAAATTGGGTTGGTATGTGATGTTTCCACTATCAATATTGAATTTGGTTTGGGTTGCATTAGTTGTTATGATATTTAAAATTTAATGAAAGGTAATAATATGGAAAAGAAAATACGTGTAAGACATAAAGATTTAACTCTATTACAAAAAACATATCTACCGCAAACTGTAAAAGGCTTATTGCAAACATTTAAACAAATGTTTAAGCCAAAATTCACGATGGAATATCCAGAAGTAAAATTTGAGCCCCCAAGTTCTTATAGAGGACGTCCCGTTCTCGTTCAAGAAGATGACGGAAGGGAAAGATGTGTTGCTTGTGGTCTTTGTTCTCGCGTATGTCCAGCTTTGGCAATTGAAGTTAGAGCTAACGAAACAGATTTAGAAAAAGAAAGATATCCAGAAGTTTTTGAAATTAATATGCTAAGATGTATATTCTGTGGCCTTTGTGAAGAAGTTTGCCCTGAAGAAGCTATTGTTATGAGTAAAGATTATGAACTTGCTTTCCACCATAGAGAAGATGCAATTTATGGAAAAGATAAACTTTTAGTCCCAGTTGATAAATTACAGGATAGAATTGATTTTATTAGAAAATATAAATAACTCAAAGGGGCTTGCTAAAAGCTCCTTTTTTTGTTAATAAAAGAGGTGTTATGAATTTAGCTATTATTTTAAGAGTTTACAATAGAATTAATGATTTGAAAATTAATATTGACATTATCAGAAAATTCTGGAAATCAAACAATTATTTTATTATCTGTTCACACAATGGTAAAGATGATGGTTATTTAATACCAGATGATATAAAACCTTTTTTTGATGTTATCGTTGAAACGAAAAATGATGGGCATTTGACAGGAAATTCTAAATTAATTTTTGCAGCATTGGAATACATCCCGCAAAATACTGATTATGTTGTTTTACTTGAAGCTGATACATGGATATTTGACGATGCTCTAATATATAAATATACTAATTTAATGATGAAAACTGGTTCTGTTTGGGCAAGTGCAGAATGGATAGAAAAATATTATACACTTGGGCTGGACTTTGCTATCATAGATTATAATTTTATAAAATCAAATTCAAAAATCTTCGGGTTTTCAAAACATGCAGAGTCGTTTGTTGCCAACTATTTAATCAATAATAATTTCAAATATTTATATATCAAAGAGTTAATGCCTGTGCATATTCCATCACTTTTAAGAAAAATATATAACCCAACGTTTGGAAGATTTAGAGTTTTTCTTAAAGCAAATATGATTACTCATCATATTGAAGAACTGAAAGAAGGTATGGAAGAAAAAAAATTTTATGCAAATTTAGTTTTAGGGTATAGATACTTTGATACATCTTGTACAAAAAATTACTTAAAAGAAAAAATCAAGTTGTGTTTAATTGATTTCTTTTTGCCTATTATCCCTAAATCCAAATGGTTCAAACGTAAAAAAATTAGAAAAGTTTAATAATAAACACGATATAATATAAGTCCTTTTGCAGGTACAATAAATTGTTTATAAGGATTATCTGCCTTTAATTCCAAGATATTATTAATGAACTCTATTGGTTGATTAGCTTGTTGTGCTTTTAACAATGTCCCTATGATAGTTCGTATCATACCAAAAATAAATCTATTAGCAATAAGTTTGCAAACAATTAAATCATTAAATTCAATAAATTTCATATCATACATGAAACAATTGTAATGTTTTACATCTGGAGTTTCTTTACATAAGTTGAAAAAATTGTGTTCGCCTTTTAATATTTCGGCGTAATTATTGAGTAGATAGATATTAATAGATTTATGATATCTGTAGCTGAATCTTTCCCAAAAGGGAGATTTATTTTTACTGATAAGATAGATGTATTTACGTTTTTTTGCATCAAACCGAGAGTGAAAATTATCATCTACTAGCTGTATTTCTTTGATAGAAATATCAGGTGGCAAAATTGAATTTAGTGAATAAAGAAATTTATCTAATAAAAAACTTTTAGAGGTTTTGAAGTTAGCAACTTGTCCTAAAGCATGAGCTCCTGCATCTGTTCTACCAGCTCCAATTAAATTTACTTCTTCTTTTAAAATAATTTTAATGGCATCTTGAATTTTTTGTTGTATTGATACATCATTATTTTGGATTTGCCAACCGCAATATTGAGTGCCATCGTATTGAATAACAATTTTGTAATTACTCATAATTTACTTATTTTTGTAAAAAATTAAAATACAAAGATATGAATTTTTTGGTATATATAGTTTTCATTTTTTCATTTTCTTTAATTTATTGCCAGGAATATACTGTTGAGTGTCCTAAGGGAATGGTTAATTGCACACAAATGTGTGGGAGATACGTTGATGCAAATGGTGATACGATTTGTGATTTATCTGTGCCTAAATATTTAAATGTTGGAAAAGCGGGAAATCTCATTGAGGATAAAATAGATAAAATTAAAAACAATATTACATCTAATACGAGCAAAGTAAAAATAAAAGAGAAAAAGATTTTTCAAAATGTTCGATCTGTGGATACATTAAAACAATCTTCAAATCTTCCTAAAATTGAGCAAGCCAGTGTAATGCCAAAGAATACTCCTAAAATAAATAAAAATGATCCGAAGTATCATTTTATATCTTTGACGCTAGCAACTTTTTTACTTTATTTTCTTTCTAAAATTATGTATAAAAAAAATGTAATTACCATTATGCAACATAGACAATTTTGGAATACAATATTATTATTATCTTTTTTATTTTCTGGATTATTAGGTTTATATCTTGTTATCCAAATAAATTATGATATAAAATATAGATTACCATTTGATATATATCTTTTTCATGTAGATTTTGGTATAGTTATGGGATGGTTAAGTATAATACATGCATGGTGGCATTTAAAGTATTATAAAAATTATTTATTTGGTGATGGAAAAAATAAAAAAAATTAAAGATTTCATTACTCCTATTCTTGATTTTTTTCTTCCAAGAACTTGTCCTGGTTGCCAGGAAAAATTATCATATGATGAAATTATCATATGTAGTAAATGTAATGCAAAGATTGAAAAATTAAATCAACAAGAATTACAAGCATACTTTCAAGAAAAATTTGAAAACGAAAAATTAATCGAAGGATTTGTTTCATTGTTTTTGTTCGAAAAGAAAAAAAGTTTGCAGCATGCAGTTCATTTGTTAAAATATAAAGATAGAACAGATATTGGTATATATTTTGGTGAGAAACTTGCACGGTTTTATGAAACAGAAATAAAATATTTATGGCAGATTGATTTGATAATTCCGGTACCACTTCATAAAGTTAAGTATAGAGAAAGAGGCTATAACCAATCATATTATATAGCAAAAGGTATAGGTGATAATTTAAATATTCAAGTAGATACAACATCATTTCAAAGAGTAACATACACATCAACTCAAACAAAATTAGATAAAACTCAAAGAAAGAAAAATGTAAATGGGGTTTTTGATGTGATTGTTAAAAACAATATTGAAAATAAAAACATACTTTTGGTTGATGATATAGTAACAACAGGTGCTACAACATTGGAATGTGCAAAAATTTTAAAGGATAATGCCGCTAAAAGTATTTATCTTGCAACAATTGCTATTGCAAATAAATAAGTTGGCACAAATATTGAAATATTTTATTAAGTAATTATATATAAATATTTGATAATTTGGATTTTATAAAAAAATATCTTATATTTAGATTTGTATTTAAATTAGGAGGAATAATGATATTAAAAAAGCTAAGTAGTAAAGTAAATGTTTTAATACTTACTACAATATTCAGCTTATCATTACTTTCTTGTTCTTCTATAAAGATAGAAAAACAAGAAAATAATGATATAAAATTACCTAAAAAACAAGTATCTTCAAATGCAGAAGTTAATCGTCTTTTGGAAGAAGCTAGACAAAATTATATTTTAGCTTTAGAAAAACAAAGACAAAATTCAGTTAACGAAGCTATTAAATATTATGAAAACGCATTAAGGCTTATTAATAATCTTAGTTACTATCCAAATATCGATGATAATAATTATTATGTAGAATTAGAAAAATCTATTACAGAAGATTATCAAAAATTAATCGAAAAACTACCTGAGCTTCCACCGGATGTATCAATCACAGCTCTTCAAGAATGGATACAAAGAAGCGTACCTACAAAAGAATTAGTTGAAAATCCAGAAAAAAATAAACCAAAAAATGTAATAATTCTTAAAGATTTTCCACTTGATATTACTCCAGAAGTAGACGCTTATGTAGAGTTTTTTACTGGCCGAGGTCGAAAAATTATGCAAACCTGGTTGGAAAGATCAGGTAAATACTTTCCTATGATATCTAAAATATTTGAAGAAGAAGGCGTTCCAACTCAACTTATGTTTTTATGCATGATAGAAAGCGGTGTGAATCCAAATGCTGTTTCTCCTGCAAAAGCCGTTGGCTTATGGCAATTTATGAAAGGTACCGCTGTTTTATATGGCTTAGATGTTAATTTTTATATTGACGAAAGAAGAGATCCTGAAAAAGCAACTCGTGCTGCTGCTAGATTTTTAAAAGATCTTTACAGACAATTTAATGATTGGAACTTGGCCTTAGCTGGTTACAATGCTGGTCCAGGACGACCTGCTAGAGCTATTGCTAAAGGTGGTTCAAATAATTTCTGGGAAATACAACAACATTTACCAAGAGAAACTAGAAATTATGTACCGCAATTTATCGCTGTTACTCTTATTGCATCTAATCCAGAAAAATATGGTTTTACTGAAATAAATTATCAAAAACCGATTGAATATACTACTTATACAGTGAATGGTTCTTATGATTTATCAACTTTGGCTAAACTTGCAGATGTTTCCGAAGATTTATTACAATCTTTAAATCCTGAATTGGTGCAAAATGTAACTCCGCCTAATTTATCATCTGGCTATAAATTAAAAATTCCATCATATGCTTATAATACTTTTGCTGCTAATTTTGAAAATAATAATGTTAAAGAAGTTAAACCATCTTTTATTAATTATTTTGTAAAAAAAGGTGAAACTGTAACTTCTATTGCAAGTAAATTTGGTATTAATGCAGAAGATTTAGCTAAAGCTAATAATATATCTGTTAGAACTAAATTAACTCGTGGTATTCAACTAAAAATCCCTACCAAAAATGGCAATGTTGAGATTGATGAAAATAATTTAGTAAAAAATGAAAATACTAATGTTAAATATCTTGAAGGCGGCTATCAAATAGTTACGAATTCTGAAACTGTTGATAATAATCAAGAAGAAATTAATGATTTTGAAGTTCCTGAAGGTAAAGCAGTTGTAATTTATCATGTTAAACAAAATGATAATCTTGTTGATATAGCAAAATTATTTGAAGTTAGAGCTCTTGATATAAGAAACTGGAATGATATTCCATACACTACTACAATAAAAGAAGGACAGGCACTTAAAATTCTTGTACCTGAAGACAAAAAGGAATATTTTGCTTCTTTTGATAATATTTCAGCTTCTGAAAGAAGAACTTTACAAGTTGAAAAGAGAACAGGTATTCAAGAAAAAGAAAATAGTAATAGTGTTGTAAGTTATAAAGTTAAAAAAGGTGATAGCATAAAAAGAATTGCTGCAAAATTTGGAGTTACAGCTAAACAGATCAAATCATGGAATAACTTACGTACGAATAATCTTCATAAAGGGCAAATAATAAAGATTTATAATTCACAAACTGACATAGCACAAAGAAGTAATACTAAAATAAAAAATGAAAGATTTGAATATTATACTACTACTAAAAAAGAAAATATTAAGTCAATTGCCAAAAAATATGGTATTAGCGTCAAGGAGTTAAAAGAAACTAATAATTTATCTTCTAATATCGTTCCTAAAAATTACAAATTAAAAATACCTGTAGATAATAGTAATATTTCTTATGGTGATAATTCTTCTAAAAAAACTAAAAACTCAGAAGCAAAAGCTAAAAACAGTAAAGCGAAAACAAAGACTTATGTTGTAAAAAAAGGTGATACTATTGGAACTATTGCAGAGAAATTTGATGTTTCAGTAGCAGAACTTAAAAAAGTAAATAAAATTAAAGGAAATACTATACAAAAAGGTCAAAAGTTAGTAATTCCTGGATAGTTGTTCTTTCAAATATAGTTAAAGGGGTGCTTTTAGAGTAATTTCTAAAGGCTGAGATTATACCCTTTGAACCTGATCTGGGTAATGCCAGCGTAGGGAGTATGTAATAAAAAAAATATTTTAAAAAGAGCCGTATTACTCCCTACGGCTCTTTTTAGTTTTAAATTATGGAGGTCTAAAATGCTCAAAATGTTCCTAACATTGCTTTTTTGCTCTTATCTTTATGCTACAAATTATGTTTTTACTGTTTATAATTCTATTTCTAAAAACCCTATTCCCAATGTTGTTATTATGGATTTAAATGAAAAAGTACTGGCAAAATCTGATGAAAATGGTAAAGTTGTTATTAATCATGATGTAAGTGAAATTATACTTTCACATATTGGTTATGAAAAGAAACAGATAAAAATTCAAGATAAACTTGAAGAAGTATATTTAGAACCAAAAAATTATTTGCTGAAATCTGTTGTAGTTTTAGGTAATAATTATATCACAATCTCTCCAATCAATCAAAATATCCTGAACGAAAAATTTATCTCAAAAAATTATTCGTTACAGGATATTCCACAGTATCTTTCTCTTTTGCCTTCTGTTTCATCTTATTCAGAAAATGGAAATGGAATCGGTTATAATTACATAAGTATTAGAGGTTTTGACCAGCGTAGAATAGCGGTTGCAGTTAATGGTGTGCCACAAAATGATCCAGAAGACCACAATGTTTATTGGCTTGATATGCCCGATCTAGTAGGCAATGCTGAATTATTACAAATTCAAAAAGGTGCTGGTAAATCTGCTTTTGGTTACCCTGCTATTGGAGGCACTATTAATATTATTACAAAAAATTACACAGATAAACCTTATTTAAGACTTGGTTATTATAATGGTTCATTCAACACACAAAAAAAACAATTTGAATATTCGAGTGGTATTGTTGATAATCAATATAGCCTATTGGCTAAATTTTCAAATATTTCAAGTAATGGCTATAGAGATAACAGTTGGACAAATTTATATTCTTATTATGTTTCTTCTACAATCTTTACAAATAATCTCCAAAATACTATTAATGTTTACGGTGGAATTGTAAATGATGGATTAGCATATAATGGAATTGGTAAATTTGCTATTAAAAATAAAGACCTTAGAAAAGATAATCTTTCTTATTGGGAGGATAATAATTCAAACTATACTTACAAACAATTGAGAAGATCTGATGAGGTAGAGCATTTTATACAACCACACTATGAACTTATAACTAACTGGAAAATTAATGAAAATTTGAAATTTACCAATGTCTTATTTATGGTTGTAGGTGAAGGCTATTTTGATTATGATGGTAGTTGGGGTGATACAACTTACTTCAGACTTACTAGTAATAATGGATTTTACCCATCTACTAATCCAACAAATACTTTAATTAGGGCCTGGGTGAAAAATAGACAATATGGAATTATTCCAAAAATAGAATGGAAACATGCAAATGGAGAATTATTTGCCGGATTAGAAATTAGAAAACACAATTCTATACATTTTGGAAATATAAATTTTGCAGAAAATTTACCTTTAAATGTGACAAAAGATTATAGATATTATGAATATAAAGGAAAGAAAGATATTATTAATGCTTTTGTATCCGAAAATTATTCTATTACTGATAAATTTTCAATTCTTGCTGAATTGCAACTTGCATATAATAAATATAGATTATATGATGAAAAGTATATTGGGACTGATTTTTCTGTTGAGCATACTTTCATAAATCCAAAATTTGGATTAAATTATCAATACTCTAAAAATGGGAATATTTATTTTTCATTTGCTCAGGTTTCAAGAGAGCCAAGGCTGAAAGAATATTATGATGCAGCTGAATCAAGCGGAGGAGAAGTTCCTAAATTTGAGTTTGATGGTCAAAAATATAATTTTAATAATCCTTTAGTTAAACCTGAAAAAATGAATGATTTTGAATTAGGTATAAATTATAGTACAAATGATTTAAGTATTTCATTTAATAGCTATTATATGATATTCAAAGATGAGATAGTTAAAAATGGAACACTCGATAGATTTGGCCAGCCTAATACTGGAAATATGCCAAAGACACTACATCAAGGAATTGAATTTATTATAAATTATAAATTCTATAATAATTTTAACGCAATTCTTAACGGAAATATAAGTGAAAATAAAATATTGGAAGGTAAATATTTTTATTACAACAAGGTTACAAAATCAACAGAAAGTGTAGAATTAAAAAATAATCCAATTGCGGGTTTCCCAAACTATCTATTTAATTTAATATTAAATTATGATGATAACAATCTTTTTGTCCAATTGCTTGCAAAATATTCAGGGAAATTTTATACTGATAATTTTGGTAATAATTTAAAAAATTATCAACAAATTCCTGGTTTCAAAATAAAATATAAAGATAATGTAAATGATGAATTTTGGGTGGTTGATATGGTATTGAAATATAACTATCAATTGAATAATTTAGAAATTTTTCCAATGTTGCAAATAAATAATATTTTTAATAAATTATATTCAACAAATGGAATTGGTAAAGAATTTTATCCTGCGGCTGAGAGAAATTATCTTATAGGATTAACTATTAAAATATAAATATTGAACTTAATAAATAAAAAGCTGTTTGTATTTTCTTACAAACAGCTTTTTTTTTATTTAATAAAATTATTATATTTAAATTGAAAACATTTATAAATAGGAGTATTTTATGCAGAACAAAAAAATTTTATTGAATTCGCTGCTCATTGTAGCAATTCTTACTTCAATTTCATTATTCTTTACAAATGATAATTGGGTAGTTCTTATTATATCGATTATTTTGGCTTTCCTTGTTTATAATTTTACTGCTAATAAATTTATTATAGAAGATAAAAAGGATGATGAAAATATCAAACAAGAGTTAGATAAAGCTAATATTTTAATTAGTGACTTAAAAAAAACAATTATGCACAAGGAAGATGAAATATCAGATTTAAAAAATGAATTAAAGTTCTTAAAAAATGAAATGAAGATAGAAACAAATATTAATACAGGTAACGAAGAAGTGCTTGATCTTGTAACAACAACAATTGATAATGTAAAATCGGCATCTGATAATGTAATTACTGCTTCTAAAGATAATTATAGTAATATTGATCAAATTATTACACAAATTCATAATTTACATACTGGTTTTGAGCAATTAGCAGCTGAAATTGAAGAAGTTACACAAACGGCATCCTTAAATTCTATGAAAATACAAGAAACAAGCAATCAAACACAAACTATCAAAGAAATGATTGCTGGGAATGCTAAACATTTAAATAATCTAACCGATGCTATGCAACAAGTAGCAAATGTTAGTGAGGCAGCACAGAGTAAGGTAAACGATTTACTTAAAAAAATGGATGAAATTGCCAATATTGCAATAATTATTGATGAAATTGCTGATCAAACAAACTTACTTGCATTAAATGCTGCAATTGAAGCTGCTCGTGCAGGTGAGCAAGGACGCGGTTTTGCTGTTGTTGCTGATGAAGTTAGAAAATTAGCTGAAAGAACTACTAAAGCAACTAAAGAAATTTCTACTACAATTTCTGCTCTTCAGAAAGATGTTGCCGGCGTTACACAGGAAATGGGTACTGTAAAACAGAAAATAGATAATGAATTAATGATAATCAATACAATTAATGAGTCATTAAATAGTGTAAATTCTGCAATGAATGAACTTTTCAATATGACGAATTACCTAGCTGGTGCTGCAGTAGAAACCGGACATTCTCACCGTGATATGACAAACAAATTAATTGAACAAATACAACTAAGTGATAGTATCAATAAATCAACTAATGAAATTAAATACGGAAGTGAACAACTTGAAAAAACTACTCTTAAAGTTTTCTTAAATTTAGCTAAATATGACCATATTAGATGGGTTGATACAGTTTGTAAAATGACTATCAAAGGAAATCCTGAAAATAAAAGAATGACTGACCACTTGAATTGTAAGTTCGGAAAATGGTTCTATTCATATGGTGTTAACTTGTTTGCTAACAATCAAATATTTAAAGAGTTAGAAAAAGTACATATACAGGTGCATACACATGGTAATCAAAATATGCTAGCAAAAGCTGCAAATTTAACAATTGAAGAAAGAGAAGAAGTTTGTAAAGAACTTAAAAGATTAAGAAATACAATTTTACAAATGCTTGAGCAACTAATGAATTCATTCTAACATAAAATTGGTTCTCATTAAAAATTATTTAGGGGCGTTTAATTGGACGCCCTTTTTCTGTAAATTTATATTTGCTTAATGCTAATAGTAATTTTATTAAATTGTTGAAAGATTTAATTTCTATTGGTTTGATTAGTTTAATGCTTTATCTTAACTGTTTTGTTAAAATTATTAAATCATCTTCGTCTTTGTAGAAATTTTTTATTCTCGAATTGATTGTGTAATTATTTTTTAAATAAAATTTAACTGTAGGATGATATATAGGTTGGCTTGAAGTTTCTATTAATAATAGTTTCCCATTATTTTTTATTATAAAATCTTCTGCATCTTTTAGTAAAATTGAGCCAAAACCTTTGTTTTGTTCATTTTTATCTACTACTATCCAATATAAATCCCAGGTATGTTTTGTAAGTGATCTTTGACCGCAACAATAGTAACCTATGGTTTTTTCGTTTTCATTCAAAACATTAATATAATAATCTGTTTGTTGAGGGTTATTTAAAGTTATATCTATTAATTCTTTGGCACAATCTTTTTCTTCAGAATTGAATAAATTAATATTATCAATTATATTAAATAAAGCTTCACGTTGTTTGAATTGTAGTTTTTCTATTTTCATAAATTATAGATAAGTAGTTATTAATTCATAGAAAAAATCGGAATAAGATTTGCCTGTAATTTTATAACTTCCAAAAAAACCGGCCGATTTTGTTAAATCTGGATTGGGATTAACTTCTAAAATATAAGGTATATTATTTATATCTAATCTTATATCAACACGTACTCCATCGCAACAGTTAAAGGAATTATATGCAGCTAAAGCTGTTTCTGTTAATAATTTAGCAATTTCATTGGTTATATTAGCAGGTCGTTGTGGTAAAGTTTTGTTATAATAGAGCGAATTTTCATCCCATTTTGCTTCGTAAGTAACAATTTTGGGTAAATTATCTGGTAATTCAAAAATAATTTCCGAGATAGGTAAAACTTTTTTATTGAAAATGGCTACATTAAATTCTCTACCATCAATATATTCTTCAATAATATATGATTGATTTGGATATGTTTTGCTCAAAAAATCAAATTGAGATAATAATTGAGTTAAATCATAGCAAACAGAAAATTCAGATATGCCAATACTTGCATCTTCCGCATTAAGTTTAATTATTACGGGGTAATTTATTCCTATATTCATTAACTCTTCTTTTGTGGAGACAATGGCAAAATTTGGTGTATTTAAATTATTTGCCTTTAATATTAATTTTGCAATATTTTTATCCAAACAATTAGTTAAAGTATCTGGTTTATTACCTGTATATTTGATGTTTAATAACTCCAATAAAGAGGCAAAATATATTTCTCCTTTTGAGTTACCACGGTATGATTCTACAAGGTTAACTATTAAATCTGGTGAGTATTCAAGTATGAATTTAATTTCTTTAGAAAGATTATCTCCTACAACTAATACATCAAGTAAAGGAAAATTTGTTTTAATTGCTTCGTAAATTTCATATATTTCATTTTCAAGTTCTGTTTCAGAATTAGCAGGATATTTATTATGATTTTTACCTGCGTAATTTTCATAGATTAAATATGGTTTAGGATAACATATTAATATTTTTTTATTCCTTAAATTATCTTCCATCTCGATGCTGCACTCAAAATTACTTTTTTGATAATTTCACTATACTTATAGCCTGCTGTAAAAGCTGCTTTTGTAAAACAGGAATTTTCTTCTATTTTGGGTAGAATTCCAGGTATTGGATTTATTTCAATAATATTTGGGATATTATTTTTATCTAATCTAATATCTATTCTTCCCCAATCGAGTAATCTCATAGTTGAAATAGTTCTTTTTATGATATTTATTATATTATCCATTAAATTCTCATCTATTATTGCCGGACATTTGAAAATATCAAGAGGGTTTTCAGGAGTATCAAGTTCCCATTTAAGCTCATAGGAATAAATTTTATTTTTGATATTTTCAGGAAAGCTAATTTCGATTATAGGTAAAATTTCAAGATTTTCATCATTTCCTAAAAAGCCAATAGTGAATTCTCTTCCTTCTAAAAATTCTTCTATAAGAACATCTTCTTTATAAGTTTCAAAAATAAATTCTATATAATTTTTAAGTTCGTAATGATTATAACAAACAGAAGTTTGGAAAATACCTTTGGATGAACCTTCGTATGCTGGTTTGACAATAACAGGAAAATTTAAATTAAAATTACTGAAATCAATTTTTTCATTAAATTTGAAAAATGAAAATTTTGCTGTTGGAATATTATTGTAAATTAAAATCTCTTTAGTACGTATTTTATCCAGACAATTTATTAATGTTTCTGGATTTGAGCCAGTGTAAGGTATATTTAAAAAATCTAAAACAGCAGGGACCTGTGCTTCTCGGCTTGAGTAATTGAATCCTTCTGTAAAATTAAAAGCAATGTCAGGTCTGTTATTAAGTAATTTATTATAGAAGTGTATATCAGCTTCTATATCAATTACTTCAAAATTTTCAGCTATTGCGTTATTAATAGCTTTTATTGTTCTTTCTGAATCCCATTCGGCAAAAGTATCTTTTGTTAAATGGGCATTGATAAAATATCTTTTAGCTATATCAGAAAGATCATTTGGTTTCTTATTATAAAGAAATGCTACTTTTAATTTTTTCATTAAATAAAATAAATTTGTATGCAAATATAAAAAAATTATCAATTAAAAAAAAGATAATTTAAAATGGCAAATCATCATCATTTGCAATATTATCTTCATTTTTAAGTAGTGAAATATTATTTTCTTGTGCAATATTTTCTGGATAATTATTATTTTTTGTTACTATATTGACAGAATATGCAACTAAAGAGTTGAAATAATTTGTTACTCCATTTTTTTGATATTCTCTTCCTTTGATATTAAAGTCAACAATTATTTCTGTATTAGGCTCAATATTATCGATGATTGCCATTTTATCATTAAATAACTCAAATTTTATATATTGCGGGTATGACGGATTACTATCATCTAACAATATAAATTCTCTTTTACTAAATGTTTCTGTGATATTTTGAATATCAAATTTTTTATAAAGTTTTCCTTGTAGTTGCATTGTTTTATTCCTTTTTTATTTGTTAGAAAAATATTAAATTTAAAAAATTAAATTACAAAAATAAAAAATATCGGAGTAAATATGAAATTTGATATTAATGGAATGATGCGTCAAGTTCAAAAAATGCAAAAAGAGATGGAAAAAGTTCAAGAAGAATTGGGTAATAAAGTCGTTACCGAAGAAAGCGGCGGCGGTATGGTAAAAGTTACTGTTACCGGAAAGCAAAATATTGTTAAAATTGAAATTGATCCTGAAGTTATTAATAAAGATGATAAAGAAATGCTTGAAGACCTAATTATTGCTGCTGTCAATAAAGGAATTGAAGCATCTAAAAAGATGGCAGAAGAAGAAATGAATAAAATAACAAAAGGTATGTTACCACCAGGAATGGGATTCCCAGGGTTTTAATTATGTTAATTGTTAAACCATTAGAAAAATTGATAGATGAATTTAGTAAGTTGCCAGGAATTGGGAAAAAAACAGCCCAAAGACTGGCACTTTATATCATAAATAATGATATAAGTTATACACAGGAACTTGCGCAAGCTTTAATTGATATTAAAACGCAAACTAAATTATGTAAAAAATGTTTTAATTTATCTGAAGATGATTTGTGCCCTGTTTGCAGTAATGTTAAAAGAGTTCAATCAATTATTTGTGTTGTCGAAAATATTTCTGATTTAATTGCTATTGAAAAATCAGAATATTTTAACGGAGTTTATCATGTTTTAGGAGGAGTTTTATCTCCTATTAAAGGAATTGGTGCAAATGATTTAAAAATTAAAGAGTTGATTCATAGAATTGAAAACGATAATATTGAAGAAGTTATTTTAGCCCTTAATCCAACTACAGAAGGCGAGACAACTATACTTTATCTTGCAGATTTATTAAAAAAATACAATTTGAAAATTACCAGAATAGCTAAAGGGCTTTCTGTGGGGATGAGTCTTGAATTTGCTGATAGTGCAACAATTTCGAGTGCGGTTAATCTTCGAACTGAATTAAAATAATTTATGTGGTATAAAGAGTGGTTTGCTAATCATTATTATGATGTAATTTATAAGCATCGTGATGATAAAGAAGCTGAATTGTTTTGCAACAATATAATAAAATTTATCAAGCTTAATAATAAGCTTATTCTCGATTTATGTTGTGGAAATGGTAGATTATTGAAATATCTGCAAAACTTTACAAGTAATTTAGTTGGCTTAGATATTACGGAAAGATTTCTTAAAAATATTATTGCAAATACAAATAATTTTGATCTTGACAAAATTCAGCTTGTTAGGGCTGATATTGCTTATTTACCTTTTTTACCAGATTCATTTGATATAATTTTTAATTTTTTTACATCATTTGGTTATTTTTCTAAGAAAGAAGAAAATAATTTAGTAATAAGTAAAATCTATGATATTTTAAAACAAAATGGGTATTTTGTTTTTGATTATTTTAATTTTTCCGTTGAAAAAGAAAATATCTTTAATACTCCCAAGCAGCAGTTTGACGATATTCTTATTAATAAGTATATCGATGGTGAACATATTGTAAAACAAATATTAATTAAAAAACAAAAATACGAAGAAAGAGTTTGTATCTATAAAGCTGATGAATTAGTGAGATTATTCGAAAATAATAAATTTAAAATTGACTATATGTTTGGTGACTATTCTTTAGAACCATTTGATGAAAAATTATCCAAAAGAATTATCATAGTAGCAAAAAAATGAAAAAAAGCATTTTTGTTATATTAATACTAGTATTAAGTGGATGCGATATTTTTAGTGTTAGACCTTCCGAAGAGCCCGATGATAAATCAAAATCTACATATAAAGCATTTACTCCTGAAGAGCTTTTGGCGAACTTTTCAGATGCAATTAATAAAAAAAACTATGATATTTATATAAATTGTTTTGATAAAAATCTTGGGTTTTACTATTATCCTTTATCTCAGTCTATAATATCTTTTCCAGTTTTAAGTAATTGGAATTATGATAAAGAAATAAATTATTTCCGCAATATGTATAATGGTAAGTCTGATGTAAGTGTTACCGAATCTAAAGTGGAATTACAATCAAAATTCGTTTCAAGAAATATAGATTCTTCTATAGTAAATTGTGATTACGAACTTTATTTAATAAAAAATAATAAAGATACAATTCATGCTTCAGGGAGTTTTAGTTTAACCGTAAGATTAAATTCTTATAATAATTGGATTATCCAGAGTTGGAAGGAAATAAACAGAAGTACTACTTATTCTTGGAGCGATATTAGAGGAATATATTCATTTGAATAGCATATTAAAATACTTGATAGTAATTTTTTTATTCTTATTATTTATAGGATGTGATAATCCATTTGCCCCTAAGTATGGTACTCAAACTGACAATTTTGATAAAATATTACCACAGACAAAAGTTGAAAATATTTTTTATAATATAAGATATGCGTATTTACTAAAAGATACAACTGTTTATTCATCATTACTTGATGATGATTTTGTTTTCACTTATCGAGATTATGAGAAAAATATAGAAATTAATTGGAACAAACAAGAAGAATTAAGAATTACCAATAATCTGTTTCAAAATACTAAAGAACTAAATTTAATATGGAATGACATAGTTGCTATTAGTGAAGATAGTTCATCAGTGATAAGAAATTTTCAACTAAGTATAAGATTTAATACAGAGGATTTTGTTAGAATTGATGGAAAAGTAAAATTTGTTTTGCGTAAAAAAAATAATTTATGGTATATTTATCAATGGTATGATGATACAAATTTTTGAGGGCTTATGTTTAAATATTACTTAAAAGAAATTTATTACAATTTGAAAAACAAATTTGGTATATTTACTATTAATTTAGGTTCGATTTATATTTCCACAATCTTACTTGCAGCATCTATTATAATTTATTATATTACATATGAAATAGAAAAAGATGTTAAAAATAAATTTGTAATAAATGTCTTTTTGCAAGATAGCGTTGGTATTGATATAATTAACAAAAATTTAGAAATTTTAAAAAACGATAACAGAATAAAGAAAATAAAATATATTAGCAAAGAAGATGCCTTAAAAAAATTTCGTGAAGAAACAGGCGAAGATTTTACAAGAGTTCTTTTAGATATAAATCCTTTACCAGCCTCTTTTGAGATTATTTTAAAAGATGAATTTATTTATAATGATGCTATTAGTTCGATAAGAGAAAAACTATATAATCTTAAGGGAGTTGAGGATATAAAATATGAATCTAAATTAGTTAGTCAAACAGTTCAAAAATTAAAATCATTAAATTTGTATTTATTTTATGTTTCCATTTCTTTTATATTGATAGCTTTTTTTATATTATTTTCGAATGCAAAAATGTTAATTATGCATAAAACCGAAGAATTGGAAATTTTGAAATTATTGGGTGCAAAGTTATCTACAATAAGAAGACAATTTATTTATTATTATATTTTTATTGGATTTTGTGCGTCGATTTTTATACTCATAACTGTAATAGGTATTTATTTCCTTTTACAAAAAATATTGGGAAATATTGAATTTTATTTTTTTGCTTACTGGGATAAATTAGTATTAGTTATATCCTTGCCAATATTATTAAGCTGGTTTATTAGTTTTATTGTAACAAGAAGTATAGATTTGAAAATAAAAAAATTTACCTAAAAAAATTTGCAAAATTTTTATAAAAACATTATATTTATATTTCTAAAATTGAAAAATTTGGCGAGGTAGCTCAGCAGGTTAGAGCAACGGAATCATAATCCGTGTGTCGGGGGTTCGAGTCCCTCCCTCGCTACTTAACAAGAGGATGACTATGTTCTGGTTTATTATAACTTTAATTTTTATACTTTCTGTTATTTTGATTGTTGCAATTTTAATGCAATCTAGTAAAGGTGGTGGTTTAGCTGGAACTTTCGGTGGGCAACAAATGGGAGCTGTTTTTGGAACAAGAAGAACAGCAGACTTTTTGCAAAAAGCTACCTGGTGGTTAGGTGGTATTATAGTTGTTTTGATACTTTTAGCTAACTTATTGTTTTTACCAGGAAAAGCAACTAAACAAGTAGAAAGTGTAAATCCACAACAAGAAAATACAAAATAAAACTTGACTTTAAAAGAAAAAATTTGTATATTTGAAATTCAATTTTGAAATACATCGCGGGATGGAGCAATTGGTAGCTCGTCGGGCTCATAACCCGAAGGTTCTAGGTTCAAGTCCTAGTCCCGCTACTAAGTAAGCCGCTTTTTTTAAGCGGCTTTTTTTATTTTAAAGTTTTACTGATTTAATTTTAAGAGCCGAATTTAAAATTTTAAATTGTTTGCAAGACCAAAAGTTAAACTAAAAAATAATTGATAATTGATAGTGCAATTTATTTTTTATTGTAATTTAAACATATCAACACTTATCCTTATTACAGTTTTTGGCATTATCATTAATGATTTATTAAAAAAATAATTCCCTTTTTTTAAAAAATTACTAAAATTGAAAATTAAGTTGTAATATTAAAATATTATTGGTATAGTATTTCCTAAGTGTAATATTATTGGTTTTAATAAAAAGTAAAGTAGGTAATGTCATGAATAATAAAAAATGGGAATTTTAGTTTCTTAGTTCTTATTTTGAGATGTTCTTAAGAAAATAAAAAAAATATTGTTTTTCATTTAAAAAATTATTTGTAAATTTGTTACAAAAATTAGGAGTTTTAATGGAAATTTATGCTGTGATAATGGCTGGAGGGGTTGGTTCAAGATTCTGGCCAAGAAGTAGAGAAAAAAAACCTAAGCAACTTTTGCAGATTTTTGGCGATAGAACTATGATTCAACAAACGGTTGATAGAGTTAAAGAATTTATACCTGCTGAAAATATTTTAATAATCACAAACATAGTTCAAAAACAAGAAATTATTGAACAATTACCTGAATTAAATAAAGATAACATTATTGCAGAACCACTTGGAAAAAATACTGCTCCTTGTATCGGATTGGCTTCTGTTTTAGTATCTAGAAAAATTAAAGATGCTGTTACTATTGTTCTACCAGCTGACCATCTTATTATTGAAAAAGATAATTTTCTAAATATTTTAAGAGATGCAGCTAATTTTGCATATAATCATAAAAAGCTGATTACTATAGGTATTCAACCTACCAGACCTGAAACAGGTTACGGATATATTGAAATTGATAAAAATCAACCGGTTGAAGAAAAATTTTATAAAGTTGTAAGATTTACCGAAAAACCTAATTTGGAAAAAGCTAAAGAATTTTTGCAAACTGGTAATTTTATGTGGAATAGTGGTATGTTTGTTTGGCGTGTGGATACCATTCTTGATGAAATAAAAAATTATTTACCAGAACAATTTGTTTTACTCGAAGTAATTAATAAAAAATTGAATGATAATTTAAATTTAGATGATATATTAAATGATGTATATCCTAAATTTTCCAGTATATCGATTGATTATGGTATAATGGAAAAATCTAAAGAGGTATTTTTAATAAAATCTAATTTTACCTGGAATGATGTTGGTAGCTGGGAAGAAGTTTATAACCTTTCTCAAAAGGATGAAAATAACCAGGCTGTTACGGCTGAAAATTATTTTTCTTTTAATTCAAAAAATAATTATATCTATGTGCCAAAGAAATTTGTAGGGCTTGTGGGAGTTGAAAATTTAATTATCATTGATACTCCAGACGCACTTTTGATTTGTAATAAAGATAATGCACAGGATGTGAAAAAAATTGTTGATGATTTAAAAAATCGCAAATTAGATGAGTATTGCTAATGAAAAAAATAATTACTGAAACTATCGTTAATGAATTATTTAAAAAGGGAGTGAAAGTAATACCTGTTAAAAAAAATGATATTATTACTCCTTTGGCTAAAGATAGAATAACAGAATTGAAAATGCAAATTGCTTATGCTGATGAAATTACAAAAAATTCATCAGCAGGCATATTTGCCAATGATATTAAATTAACCAATAAGATTATTATTGGTTACGATAGTTTTTCTTCGTCCTTGCTACAAAATATTGTTCCACTTATAAAAAAAATAGGTTACGAAGCTGATTTGTTAGAATGTCTTCAAAATGGCTACGAATATGCGATTTTAACACAAACATTAGTTTCTAAAATTATTAATGAAAAATATAAGTTTGGTATTTTATTATTAGAAGATGGTATGGGAGCTAATATTATTGCAAATCGTAATAAAGGAATAAGAGCTGTAAATGTAATTGATAATTATCTTGCAAAATTAGCAAGGGAAAAATACAATTCAAATATTTTAATTATAAATACAGGTTTTGTAGGCTCAAAAGTATCTGAAGAGATTGTTAAATCTTATTTGACAACAAATTTTGGTGGAGGGGATAACAAGATTTCATTAAAAGATGATTTATAATTGTTTATAATCTTTCATCAACCAGAATTTATTTTGTGGAAGTTCAATAAACTCAAAATTTACAAATACAGGTTGATAGAGTAATTTTTTAAAATTTTTATCCGAGTAAGCATAGAAAGTAAATTGATGAGAATGGTTGTGAAGGTCTGGATTATCTCTTACTACAAACTTATCAAGAGGAGTATCTGCAAACTTACCGAGCAATCCTTTAGCTAATAGTGAGTTTTCATCTATCCCAAATTCATTATAAATATTAATTTTTGAGTTATAAAAAATTATCTTTCCAAAAGTATAGTTAATAGATTGTGAAGGTTCAATTTCAGTGAATGAAAAATTTAGGTTTTTCTTGTTTAATTCGTATTGTAAAATTTTTTTTATGTTTTGAGGTGGTGTGTATTCTTTGAAAATATGATTGACGAGAGCTTCAAGTTCTGTATCTGTTATTAAGTCAACATTTTTAACAATAAAAAGAAATTCTTTAAGGTAATCAGGCTTTTGGCAGATGTGATCAATATACGGCGAACCGAAATATTCTAATTGAAGGTTTTTGCCGTCAATTTGAAAATTCCAGATAGTTTCTTTACAGTTTGGACATACGAGTTTTTCAATTGTAATGTTATTTATGTTATTAAATATCATATAATTTTTGAATTTTGAAATGTAAAATTAAACAAAAAAAACTTAATAAAAAAATTTAAGAGGATTGATTAATAAATTTTTTGACAATAAAGTGCAATAGATATATAAGAGGAGTTAGTAAAATTGCTAAAAATATTTTAAATAAATAACCATTGGTGGAAATTGTAATAAATTGGGAAAATGTTAATTTCCCGGGTAACCAAAAAGCAATGCCTGTAACTATGTATGTATCAATAAATTGAGATACAATTGTTGAGCCAGTAGCCCTAAGCCAAATTTTTTTATCTCCTGTTTTTCTTTTTATTATCCAGAAAACAATTACATCAATGAGTTGGCTAACCAGGAAAGCTGTAATACTTCCTACAATAATCCAGAGTGATTGACCAAAAACTGCATTAAATTGTTCATCATTAACAGATGAGATTGGAGAAGCAGGAATATTCATAGCAATATATAAAATAATAAAAGCGTATATTATTAATCCGACACTTATAAATGTAAGTTTTCTTACACCCTCTTTTCCAAAGTAATCATTAATTACATCAGTTAAAACAAAAACTAATGGCCAAGGAATAATACCCATGCTAAGTGTAAAACCGTTTAAATAAATTAATTTTGAACCTATAAGTTCACCTAACAAAGCATTAGCAATAAAAAAACCTGCAAGATTTAAAAAAATAATATCTTTTTTAGTTTTGAACATTTTATAACTTTATTTATAAGAGAAACAGATCGATATACAAATTTAGTTCCAAAATAAAATTTGCAAAAATAAAAAAAAATAGATATATTTGTAAACTAAATTTTGGGGCTATAGCTCAGCTGGGAGAGCGTTTGAATGGCATTCAAAAGGTCAGCGGTTCGATCCCGCTTAGCTCCACAATGTAAAAAGCTGTCATTAAAAATGGCAGCTTTATTTTTTGTTAAGTTTCAATTAAAGTAAAGAGTTACATATGGCATTTGAAAATGAAATTCATAAACGAAAAACTTTTGCGATAATTAGCCACCCGGACGCAGGTAAAACAACGCTTACAGAAAAATTCCTTTTGTATGGTGGTGCAATACAAACAGCAGGAGCAGTTAAATCAAATAAAATAAAAAAAACTGCTACATCAGATTTTATGGAAATAGAAAAGCAAAGAGGAATTTCTGTTGCTACTTCTGTGATGTCTTTTGAATATAAAGATACAATTATCAATCTTCTTGATACTCCCGGGCACAAGGATTTTGCAGAGGATACATATAGAACATTAACTGCAGTTGATAGTGTGATATTAGTTATCGATAGTGTTAAAGGTGTGGAGGAACAAACAGAAAAACTTAGTGCTGTTTGTAGAATGAGAAATACTCCTATTATTATTTTTATTAATAAAATGGACCGCGAAGGTAAAAATCCATTTGATCTATTAGATGAAATAGAGCAAAAGTTAAATATCAAAACAGTCCCTTTATCATGGCCTTTAGGAGCTGGTTCATCTTTTCGTGGTGTTTATAATATATATGAAAATAAAATTTTACTTTTTGAACCTAATAAAACAAAAGTCGAAGATGAAGTTATTGTGATAGAAGGTATTAATGACCCAGATATTGATAAACTTTTACCAGCTTATGTTGATAAATTGCGAGAAGATTTTGATTACATTACTGGTATTTTTGATAAATTTGATAAAGAAAAATATCTTACAAGTGAGCAATCTCCTGTATTTTTTGGTAGTGCATTGAATAATTTCGGTGTTAAGGAATTATTAAACACTTTTATAGAAATTGCACCAACTCCAAAAGATAGAGAGACTACAGTTGGAATGATAAGTCTGTATGATGAAAAATTTTCTGGTTTTGTATTTAAAATTCACGCTAATCTTGATCCTAAACATAGAGATAGAATAGCATTTTTAAGAGTTTGTTCTGGAAAATTTGAAAGGAATAAATCATTTTATCATGTGAGATTAAAAAGACAAATAAAATTTGCTGCACCCTATTCATTTATGGCAAGCAGGAAAAATGTATTAGATGAAGCTTATCCAGGTGATGTTGTTGGTTTATATGATACAGGTAATTTTAAAATAGGTGATACTCTTACAGAAGGAGATGAATTTTTATTCAAAGGAATACCAAGTTTTTCGCCAGAAATATTTAAAGAATTAAATAATCTTGATCCATTAAAATCTAAACAATTAGAAAAAGGAATAAAACAATTAACGGATGAAGGAGTTGCTCAATTATTCTCAATGATTAATTCAAATAGAATAATTGTGGGAACTGTTGGAGAATTACAGTTTGAAGTAATTCAATACAGATTATTACAGGAATACGGCGCCTCATGTAGATTTTCGCCCTTGAGCTTTGTAAAAGCAATTTGGGTTGATTATGACCCAAAATACGAAGATGAATTTAAAGAATTTTCCCGCCTTAAAGGGCAAAACCTTGCTAAAGACAAATTCGGTAGCATAGTTTTCCTTGCTTCCAGCCAATGGGAACTAGATAGAACAATTGAAAAATTCTCACATTTAAACTTCAGGTTTTCCGCTGAACATAATATTGGCGAATTGGTAGAAGAATAATTGAGTAATCATTAAATTAAAAGTAGTATTATTTATGTTATAAATATATTGCTAAAAAAGCAAATTAAAAAAATTTGCTTTTTTTTTTAATTTTTATTATATTTAACTTAGTAAATATTATAAACTTATAAAATAATTATATTTTAAATTATCAGTTATTTACTAATACTATAAATAGGTAAGCAAAGCAAAATTATAGCTTAATTTATCAGTTAAACGAGTAATTTAAAATATAGACATAATTATGTATTATACAAAAATTTAAATATTAATTATTCACATTATAGGAGTATTTTATTATAAAAAATTTACTAGTGTTTTTTTTGATAATTGCATTTGCTTTCGCCCAAGAAGCAAAAGACTTAATGGAATTAAGTCTGGAAGAATTGCTCAATATTGAAGTTACAACCGCTACAAAAACAGCAGTTAAGTTGTCTGATGTACCAGCAGCCTTAACTGTTATAACCAAACAAGATATTCAAAAATATGGATATCGAAATTTAGCTGAAGCATTAGCTAGAGTTCCAGAAGTTTATATGCACTATCAAGGACATAACCATGGAGTTGATTTCAGAGGGTTTTATGTTAATAATAATCCAAGAAGGGTTTTGTTATTAATTAATGGTCATAGAGCAAATGATAGATTTCATTTTGGAGATTTTGAAGCTGATATTATTAACGATTTATCAGATGTTGAAAGAATTGAAATTATCAGAGGACCAGGTGCAGCTCTTTATGGTAGTGTTGCAGTATTAGGTGTTGTGAATATCATTACAAAAGATCCTGCCAAATTAGGTAAAAAAACTTCTGTTCTGGTTTCAACAATACAAGATGATATTGCTACTAATTCTTTAGTAGGTAAATACCAATTTTCTTTATTACATAATTTTGATAATGGTAATAATTTAGCTTTTAATTTGTATTTGTACGATGGTAAATCGTTGTACGATACTAAAAAAGGAAAAACTGCAAGACCATGGAATCCAGACGGAAGTAACAAATCTGAAATTGATGTTGTAAATTATAATGATTTTTATTTTGATGCAAAAAATGCTGTGGAAAGTGGTAAAGGATTGAAAGTTCCTTCTTATAATCTAAATGTAAAATTAGGTGAATTTACCTTAGGTAGCTATTTGCATAGTAGAGCAACAACATGGGTCTGGCCTAAAGATACATGGACCTGGAATAATGAAAATAATATAAGATCTTGGGGAACATTTGCAGCATATGTTTTATGGCAACCTCAAGGGGAACTTGAAAAATATGATATCAATTTAAAATTTAGCTATAATTTAAATTCAAATAGAGAAATTGCAGATTTCTCGACTACACAATATGTCAGAAATGCAGATGGTAGATATAATACTTCAAAATCTCTTTTTGAAGCAAGAATGGCAGCTGGTAGATTTGATGGTATTTTACTTGACAATTATGGTAACTATTACAATTATAAAGATAGATTTACTAACCCATATTTCAGTAAATATCTAACTAAAGCATATGCAGATCAAAATGGTGGTGGTGCAGAATTTAGATATGCTGGGTTGGATAAATCGTATGGTCTCGAGTTTCAAATGACACCGTATAAAAGTGATATGTTAGATATATCCTTCGGTGGTAATTATGAAAATGCAGATTATGCAAATTATCAAGGGCATTTTTTCAGAAATAATAAACTTATTGGTTGGAACTCTGGTATCATTGACCGTGGATATTATATGGGTAGTTGGTTACAGGTTATTTTTGACCCAATTAAAGATTTAACTGTAACTGCTGGTGCAAGATATGATTATCAAAATATTGTTCAAGTTTATAGACATTTAGGCGGTGATATTTTGTATCGTAAAGTAGGCAATGATACAGTAAAATTTATGTTTTCTGAGAAATTAGCTAAAGATTTTACTCCAAGAATAGCTTTGAACTATAGATTTTCTGAAGATTTTAATCTAAGATTAATTTATTCTCAGGCATTTAGAGCAGTTCCACCACAAGAAATTATTCGACTCCCCGCAACATTTACTGGTTCAGCTGAGTCAGAAAAAACTTATGATTATGAAGCAATCTTAAACTATAATCCAATTAAAGAACTTAATTTACAACTTTCTGGCTTCTATTTAAAAGGTAATGTTGTTTATCAATGGAATCCTGCTGAAATGGCATTTAGCAAAGGTAGTGGTTGGAATAATACAGGAGTTTCTTTTGCAGCTACTTATATTAAAGATAATTTAGAAGCTTGGTTCAACACAACTTATTATCAATTAAAAAGATCAAGTGACGCTTATGCATTTATGAGAGATTACAAAACTTCAAGTAATCCAGCATTGCCAAATATGGAAATGGCTTTAGGTTCACCTACACTTTTAGCTAAATTAGGTGGTAGTTATTCATTACCTTCACAAACAACATTTGCTGCTGAATTTTATTATAACAATGAAATAAAAATTCTAACACCAGTTAATTTAAATGTTGGTGATCCAAATCCTATTGATCCTGGGCAGCCTAATTACTTAGAATATAAAGTACCTGCTAGTTATTACTTAAATCTCGCAATTACACAAAGATTTGAGTTTGTTAATTTAAATAATTTATTGTTATCATTAAAAGTTAGAAATGTATTAGATAGTGAAGTTTGGAATGTATTAAATATGGATATGCAAGGTTTTGATAGAAACACTTATTATAAACCAAATCAAATACCAGATTTTGGCAGAAGAATCACCTTACAATTAACATATGAATTCTAATAAAAAAGCAACCGTAAGGTTGCTTTTTTTGTTATTTGAAATAATTTACATCTATTTCTCGGGCAGCTTTGGCATCATCTAATCTTTTAACTGGTGTTGTTGTGGGAGCCTTAAGCAATAATTCAGGATTTTCGTAAATTTCATTTTTAATTCTTATCATAGCTTCTGCAAATTCGTCTAATCTACTTTTTGGTTCACTTTCAGTTGGTTCAATCATTAAAGCATCATGAACTATAAGAGGGAAATATATTGTAGGTGCATGGAAACCATAATCAAGTAATCGTTTAGCTATATCTAAAACTTTTACTCCTTGTTCTTTGAATTTTGAACCAGAGAGGACAAATTCGTGCATTGGAGTTTCTTTGTAACCAAGTTCAAAATGATCTTTTAATTTAGCAAGTAGATAATTGGCATTAATTATAGCGTTCATACTAATTTCTTTCATTCCGTCCTTACCTTGCATAAGAAGATATGTGTAAGCTCTTACTAATATGGCAAAATTTCCGAAGAATGAATGAACTTTACCAATTGATTTACTATTTACCCACTCAAGGTAGTAGGCGCCTTCTTCGTTTATTTTAACTTGAGGAAGAGGCAAAAATGGAATAAGTTTTTCAGATACTGCAACTGGTCCACTTCCTGGTCCGCCTCCACCGTGTGGAGTAGAAAAGGTTTTGTGTAAATTGATATGTACAGCATCAAAACCAATATCGACTGGTCTTACAATACCGAGAAGTGCGTTTAGGTTAGCACCATCCATATATAAAAGGGCATCAATGTCATGTAATTTTTTTGCGATAAGTTTTATATTTTTTTCAAAGATACCAACTGTATTTGGGTTTGTTATCATCATTCCTGCAACATTTTCATTTAACTTAGATTCAAAATCTGCCAAATCAACCATTCCCTTTTCATCTGATTTTACTGTTACAGGAACTAAGCCAGAAATTGCAACTGAAGCAGGATTTGTGCCATGTGCAGAATCTGGGATAAGAATTACATTTTTGTGTTTATTTCCTTTTGTATCATGATATTTCTTAAACATCATAATAGCAGTATATTCACCATGTGCACCTGCTGAGGGTTGGAGTGTAATTCCTTGCAAACCTGTAATTTCTTTTAATTTCTCACCTAAATCATACATTAAAGCTAAAGCACCTTGTAATGTTTTTGTTGGTTGGAATGGATGTAAATTTGTAAATCCAGGAAGTGAGGAAGTTGTTTCATTAATTTTGGGGTTATATTTCATTGTACACGAACCTAAAGGATAAAATCCTTTATCGATATGATAGTTCTTAGTAGAAAGTTCAATATAATGTCTTACGACTTCATTTTCGGCAACTTCAGGAAGATGGATTTCACTTTTTCTTAAAAATTTTTCAGGAATTTGTTTGAGATCTGCTTCAGGAACATCTAGTTTTGGTAATTTTAACCCTTTTTGATTTGGTTTACTTTTTTCAAAAATTAATTTCATATTTATTTACCTTTATTTTTGTTCCAAAATTATAAAAAAAATTTTTGATAATCAAATTAATTCTTTAGAATTTTTATTATATGTTCTGCAATTATATTAATATGTTCATCATTATCTAATTGGAAGAATTTTGTTTTATAAAAAAGAGAAATTACAATATCTAAAAAAACTAATTTATTGTTTTCATTACAATCAGGAAAAAGAGAATTAAAAATTTTATCAAATCTATTTTGAATATCTTTCATTAAATCTACTTCATAAGGGTTTAATTTATCATCTTGATAACTTAAAAATAATCTATAGAGAATTTTGTAATTTTTTTTGATAGAAAATATTTGTTCACAAAAAAAAATATGTGGGTTTTCAGAATTAGGAAGATTATTTTCTAGATTATTAAAAAAAGTATTGGTTTGTTTAAGTAGTAAAATGTTATAAAGGTCATCTTTGGATTTGAAATAGTAAAAAATACCACTTTTAGCTATTCTCAAATCTCTTGCAATATCATCGATAGTGGTAAGGTCATATCCCAATCTTTCAAACCTTTTTTCGGCTGCTTTTAAAATAAGATTTCTTTTTCCGTTGTTTAGCATATTCATTTGAAAAAATTTGCATAGCAAAGATAAAAAAAAGCTGTTGCAATTGCAACAGCTTTGTATTTTAAATTTTGATATTAAAGCCAAGTGTTTGTTTTTCAGTAAGAATTTTACCAGCTGCAGTATAGCCTATTACAGGAGTATTCATTTGTGAAGAAAGACTAGCAATTGGAGTATATGAATAGTTGGTGTTAGCATCGTTAATACGGCTTACATTATTCATATCACTCTTTTGCACTCTTGAGAACTGTTCATTTTGAGCTTGTTGAGTTAAATCTTGAGTTTGTTTAACTACTTCTTGTTGTTTTGGATTTTCTAAAGCTGCTACTCTTCTGTAATTTTGAACAGCTTTATTTGTGTACTCAAGATTGTAATTGTAATTTAGGCGAACATTGTTTTGTACTGCTTCCATTTTTATATCTCTCTAAAAATATGTTTACATGAATAAATCCACGCCAGCATGTGGGAAGTTATATCTAAATTTTTGTTCTATTAATCTTTTTAATGCATATGGATTTTCTTGTTTTAATCTTTCATATTGCTGTGTTGACATTAAAATTAAATTTGGAACAGGTGGTTGATAAATTATATTATTTTCGGTTTTATTTTGTTTATCTTTATCTTTATCTTTATCTTTATCTTGTGTTGCAGATTTGTCTTCAGATTTTAATGTTTTCGTTATAGGCGTAGTGTTAGTTTTTTCTTTAGTTAATATTGTATTTGAATTTGTTTGATCTTTCTTATTTTTGTTAAGTATATCAAATCTGTTATAGTTTATATTTTCCTTAGGGGGACGATTACCGTAAAAAATAAAAGAATCGGATTTATCTTGCTTGTTATTATAAGTTGAAGTAATTGGCGAAACGATATTTCTATTTATACTAAATTGATCGCCAATTAATTTATTTACCTGTCCAGATGTATTATAGCCATAGGTAGATGTATTTGTTTTTGTTATTGTATTAGTTACCATGGCTTTAAACCTTTACAATATTTCAATTTTAATATAATGAAATATTTTCAAAAAGTCAAATTAATTTTATTTATTAATTATCGAAAAAAAATTATAAAAGTTTAGTAAAAAAATTCAAAAAATATTCTTTCTATAAATATTTTAATTCAAACTTAATAAATTGTAATTAAAATAGCCTAATATTCAATAAATTTATGATTGAGCACCTGAATAAAATGATTATTGATTTAAGAATTATATAAGCTATAAGAAATTCATTATAAAAATTAACTATTAAAAAAGTAAACAAATTAAAAAATATAAAAAGATCATAAAACAAACTTTTATTCTAGTAATTAAACTTTTTTTTTCTAAATTTTGTTTGCATATTATAAAACTTTTTTTTATCTTAAGAAACAATCAATAATTAAATATATATTATGATATCCCACTCTAATATAGGACTGTGTACTTGTGAAGCTTTATATAATAATAATGAAGTTGTTGATTATAAAATTATCAACGCTAATGAAACATTTTTGAAAATTTACAAACTGGATAATGAAATTTTTGGCAAAAAAGCTTCTGAAATTTTCGAAAATTTTAATAGATCTGATTTTTATTTTTTAGATATATTCAATGAAAATATAGGTAATTTAAGAGAATTTGAATTTGAAAAATACTTCAAAACTTCTAATAGATGGTTTAAGATTTTTATCTCTTTCGAAAATTCTAATAATTTTAATATCATATTAACCGATATAACAGATTTAAAATTACAACAGACAAATAAATTTTCACAAAACTCAAACGAATTATTGAAATTATTAAATTTTAGTAATAATTTCTTTAATGAAATTGAACATCTTTCCAATATGGGAAGTTGGGAATTAAACTTAATTACTGGTGAGCTTACATGGAGTGTTGAAATTTTTAATTTATTTGAAATTGATAAAGATAAATTTGGTGCATCTTATCAATACTTTTTAAATATAATCCATCCTGAAGATAGAGAAAAGGTAGATAAAGCTTATACAGATTCTGTTAAAAATAGAACAATATACAATATAGACCACAGGCTTCTTTTCCCGGATGGTAGAATTAAGTGGGTAAATGAAAGATGCCAAACTTTTTATGATGAAAAAGGTAATCCAATTCGTTCAATTGGTATTGTTCAGGATATTACAGAGCGTAAATTTAAAGAAAAAATTTATGAAACTATCTTCGAAGCAACTGGTACAGCCACATTACTTGTTAAAGAAGATGGTACAATTATTGCTGCTAATAAAGAAACTACAAATGTCACAGGCTATGAAGTTTACGAAATGATAAATACTAATATTTTGAATTATATCCACGAAGAAGATAAAGAAAAAATGCTTTATTATCATAAATTAAAAAGAAAAAATCCTGACCTTGTTCCAAATAAATATGAATTTAAATATATTCATAAAAATGGTAGTGTAAGAAATGCAATAATTTATGTCGGTATCATACCAGATAATTTAACAAGTGTAGTTTCAATAATAGATGTGACAGATTTGAAACTTACAGAGAGCGAACTTATTAAAGCTAAAGAAAAAGCAGAAGAAAGTGATAGATTAAAATCGGCATTTCTTGCTAATATGAGCCACGAAATTCGTACGCCACTCAATGGTATAATTGGTTTTACAGAGTTATTACTTACGCCTAATTTATCCGAGGAAAAGAAAAATCATTATGTTGATATGGTAAAAAAAAGTGGACAACGCTTAATTAATTTGATTAACGATCTTATTGATATTTCTAAAATTGAAGCTGGTATGATGAAAGTTAATTTATCCCAATTCAGTTTATACGATACATTAGATTATATTCACGATTTTTTCAAACCTGAAGCAGAAAATAAAAAATTAGAATTAAAAGTTTACAATATTTTGCCTGAAAAAGATATTATTCTTGAAAGCGATAGAGAAAAAGTGTATGCCATTTTGATAAATCTTGTTAAAAATGCTATTAAATTTACAGATAAAGGAAGTATTGAAGTTGGTTTTGAAATAAAAAATAATTATTTAGAATTTTATGTTAAGGATACCGGTATTGGAATACCTAAAGATAAACAAGAAATTATTTTTGAAAGATTTATGCAAGCAGATATTGAAGATAGAATGGCAAGGCAAGGAACAGGGCTTGGACTTGCAATTACTAAAGCATACGTTGAAATGTTAGGTGGGAAAATTTGGCTTCAATCACAAGAAGGTGTGTGCAGTACATTTTACTTTTCAATACCTTATCAAAAAAAATATAATTATTAATAACAATAATGAAGAGAAAAATATGTCCAATCATGAAGTTAATTTAAATAAAGGATTAAATATTTTAATTGTCGAAGATGATGAAATATCAAGAGTATTACTTGAAAATAGTTTGAAAAAACTAGCAAACAATATATATATTGCTACTAATGGTGAGGAAGCAATTGAATTAGCAAAAAATCACGATGATATTGATGTAATCTTAATGGATATGGGGCTACCTAAAATAAATGGTTATGAAGCTACAAAAGAAATTCGAAAATTTAATTCAGATATTCTTATTATAGCACAAACCGCTTATGCCCTTTCCAATGAAAAAGAACTTGCAATTGATGCAGGGTGCAATCTTTTCTTATCTAAACCAATAAATATTAATGAACTGAAAGAAATATTAAATCAAAAATTTAAAAATAAATTGCTGTAAAATTATTTTGTTGTTCGAAATATTTAATATTTACTCTTTCAATAAAAATGGTAACCATTATTTAAAAAATTAGAGTTATAATTATAATGATAGAAATTAACAATCAAAAAAAATCATTAGTAATAGAAGGATTATCTTTAGAGAAAGAATTTTAAAAAGAGTAAGAAAATTTTTATTAGAATTAGTTCTTTTAACACTAAATAGATAGCGATAATATGTTATCATGGTTAGCATCTATTTTTTGGGTGGGTATATTATATTTATTTCTCTGGATATCTAAATATAAAACATTACAAATCGAATATTTTTAATCTTATATAATAATTATTTTTTTTTAAACTTCAAAAAAATATAATTGAGATTATTATGATATTGCTTGGCGTTTCAACTGGGCAAAATATTACTAATTTATTTCCTGCGATACAAAAAAATTGCAAAAAACTTATTCTTTTAGAAACATCCAGTGCAATCAGAAATAGCTGGTCGGATGGTTTGAAAAAAGTGCTTGAAAACCGTAATGTTGAGTTTGAGAGTATAAATATTTCTGGATTTGATATTGATATTGAAAAAATTAAAAATAAGCTACTGGATTATTTTGATAACTTTAAAGAACCAATTTATTTGAATATCGGTGGTGGACAAAAACCACAGCAAATTGCAATTTGAGAAGTATTTAGAAAAAGAAACCAAACCTATAATATACCAGTGTTGTTTGTTATGCTAATCAGGATAACAGATGAATTCTTGAAAATTGGATTTTCGAAAATGATAAGCTGGTAAATAACAATGAAAATATTAATGTGGATTTAACTGCTTCTGAAATATTCCATGTTTTGGGATATGATATATTGGAAGGTAATATAATATACAAAAAAATAATTTAATAATTTTTGACAAAGTTTTGATTTACTAAAATATGAGGAATTCAGAGAATATATTATAAGAGTTGCTAATATTAAAGATCAACAAAATAAGGAAAGCATAGAAATAAATAGAATTTATAAAATTCTTCAAGATAATAAAGTTAAGTTAAAAAAAATATTTTACAGAATTATAACAGAATTATAGAAGAAATTATTACAAATATTACATTAGAAAAAAAAGATTTAAAAACAATTACTGATAATATAAATTATAGAAATAATTTGGTTTGTAGAGCTTGTAATAAAGTTAATTTAGTAAATATTATCATAAGTATATTAAAAGATGATAGCCTTTTGAATAATTTTATAGAAATTAAAAATAATAGACTAGTAGAAATTTTAAATACGAATTAACTTTCTTTGGCAACTAATTATATACTTCAAATTACAAACAATCGTTTTGATAGAGCTAGTTTTTATTTTGAAAACATAGTTATACAACGTGTTTACTAACTATTAAACAGTGAAAATCATAATATTTGTGAGGCATGGTCTAATTTTAAAACAAAAATTGAAGGAGTGATGCATGCTGAATACGATGTTTTGTGTGTAACTAAATTCGGAACTATAGAAACATTAGATGCAAAAAAATTTTTTTTTCTAATAAAAAAAGACTTGGATGCAAGATTATTTAATTTAGAAAAAGGAAGCGGTTAATACCATAAATTTTCTGTGGTAATACCTTATAATTATAATGATATTAACGCAGAATGGTATTCTAAACTACGCAAATTGCCATTTGACCTAAGAAGAAAGAGGATGGAATTTTATGTAATTTCTGATGGTGCTGATAAAAATTTCTGAATAAAAGAAGTTGGTGATTATGTTGAATATGCATTTGAAAAACCATTAGGGGAAGATGCTAAGGATTGGTTGGAGTGTAAGTAATTACAAAATTTTATCAAATAAATATGTTGTTATAATAACTTTCTTTTAAGTTAATGTTGTTTTATATATTTCGCACTACTTTCAATAAGGATAAACTATATGTTATATGAAGAAATTTACAAAGTTTTAGAGGCAAATGCGAATCCTGATAATGCTATACCAATGAAAGCTTATATGAGAAATCAGTTCGAATTCCTTGGAATTCAATCTAATAAATTAAATGAACTTATTGGTGCTTTTTTGAAAATTAGTAAAAAACACGACTTAAATTGGGATTTTGTATATCAGTGCTGGGATAAAACTACAGAGAATCTCAGTATCTAGCTATACATTATTTAAAGAAAAATTTAAACAAAATAGATAAAGCAAACCTTTTAAATTTGAAAAAATTAATAATAACAAAATCATGGTGGGATACTACAGACGCTATTGATAAAGTGGTTGGTTACCTTGTAAAAAAATATCCTGAACTAGAAGAAGAAATGCTAAAATGGTCCATAGATGAAAATATTTGGATAAGAAGAGTTTCTATTATATATCAACTTGGTTTTAAGAAAAATACTAATACCGCGTTACTTGAAAAAATTATTGTAAATAATTTTAATTCTAAAGAATTTTTTATAAATAAAGCTATTGGATGGATATTGCGAGATTATTCTAAAACAAATCCCAATTAGGTAAATGATTTTATATAAAGGTACTATAATAATTTAAATAGCTTATCACTCCGAGAAGCGAGCAAATATTTAAAATAAAAAAATGTTTCCCCTTCCATTTTAAATATTCCAATATTATATCTAACTTATAAATGAAATAACTTATTATAAATACTACCAAAATTTAAAAAAAATTTGGTTTTTAAAAAATTAACCATTATATTTAACTTATAAATTTAACTAATTTGTTAAAACAAATGGTTAAGAATAATATTCAAAATTTATCTGAAGTTGAATTAAATATCCTTAATTCTGCAAAAGAGGTTTTTATCCAGAAAGGTTTTGATGGTGCTAATATGCAGGAAATTGCTGATAAAGCAGGCATCAATAAAGCATTATTGCATTATTATTTTAGAAAAAAAGAGCTATTATTTAAAGAAGTTTTCAAAATGGCGCTTATTGATTTTATTCCAAACATTCAACAAATTATGGTTTCCGATAAACCATTAAAAACTAAAATTAAAATATTTGTTGAAAGTTATATTGATATGCTTCAAAAAAATCCATATTTGCCAAATTTTATTATTAATGAACTTTCAAGACGACCTGAAAATTTGCTTAGTATTATTAAAGAACTTGGGCTTAATCCTACTTTAATGATAAAAAGTTTTGAAATGAGTATGAAAGAAGCTGGTGTTAAGTTATATCTAGTAAAGCATCTTTTAATAAATATTTTATCTATGTGTATTTTTCCTGTTGTTGCTAAACCAATAATAAGTAATTTTTTATTTGATAACAATACTGCAAACTATGAAGCGTTTATTAAGCAAAGAAAAAAATTTGTTTATGAATTTATCATAAAGGCTTTAGAATTATGAAAAATCTAATATTTTTAATTATAATATTTAGTTTTAATCTATATTCACAAACCGAGAAAATTAGTTTTAATCAACTAATAAAAAAATTGGAATGTAATTATAAGTTAAAGGATAATATTTCTAATGCTAAAATTGTACAACAATTTAGAAATGAAATCAATAATACGGGTTATCTTCCGCAATTTAATTTAATAGCTCAAGCAACTTATCAAAGTGATGTTATAAAAATTCCTATTACTCTTCCTGGTATCAAAATTTCCACAATGGATAAAGATCAATATAAAATAGCTTTGGAAGTTAATCAAATTATTTATGATGGTTCAATGATATCTACACAAAATAAAAAAGATAATATACTATCAAATATTGATACACTTCAAGCAAAGATAAATTTGGTAGCTCAAAAAGATTTGCTAAATAAATTAGTTTACATGTTGCTAATCAATCAAAAAACAAAATTTCAATTACTTGAACATAAAAAGTTATTGTTATCCAGGCAAAATGATATTTTATTTTTAATAAAAGGCGGAATTTTACAAGAATCTGATTTAATCAGTTTAAAAGTAGAAATTGTTAAAATTGATCAACAAATTGATGCTATAGATGCTGCAAATAAGCAAATCTATAAAAATATTGAAGCTTTAGTTGGTGAAAATATTGAAAATAAGGAAATTATTTATGATGATGAAGCACTATTACTTACACAAGATATTAAAAGAATTGAACTTTTTATATTAGATGAAAAACAAAAGTTGAATGATATTAGTGTTGAATTTTCTTCAAACCAAAACCTTCCTAAATTTTATGCCTTTGGGCAATTTGGTTATGGCAAACCTGGATTAAATATGCTATCTGATAAGTTTGATACTTATTATCTCATAGGAATTGGTGTTAAATGGAATTTATTTGATTGGGGTAAAAGCAATAAAGAATATGAAATTGCACAGATAAATAAAAATTCAATTCAAAATGAAAAAGAACTATTTATACAAAGTATTACTATACAAGCAAATGAGATATTATCATCTATTGAAAAATTGGATAAATGGATAGAAAAAGATAATGAAATTATAGAGTTGAAAGATAAAATTTTAATTTCAACAAGTAGCAAACTTTCCAATGGAGTTGCTAAGGCTACTGATTATTTAAATGATTTAAATTCTAAAACTCAATCCTTGATTGATTACGAGAAACATAAGATCGAAAAACAATATTATATACAATCATACAAAATATTAATGGGGATGAAATAAATTATGAAAATCTATCAAGCTTTAATAAGTATTATAATTATAGTATTTTTGTCATCCTGTTCTAGTAAAGATAATCAACCAGATGCATATGGACAGTTTGAAGCTACAGAAATAATAATATCTTCTGAAGTGCAAGGAAAATTAATAAAATGGGATGTTGAGGAAGGAAAAAGATATCATGCTAATACACTTTTAGGAGTTATTGATACAACATCTCTTTATTTGAAAAAGCAACAACTGTTGGCTCAATTAAAAACAATAAATGCAAAATTTCCAAATATTTCAACTCAATTAAATGTATTAAATCAACAAAAGAAAAATTTGGAAAGTGAAAAAGAAAGGTTTACTAAATTAGTTAAAGAGAATGCCGCTACACAAAAACAACTCGATGATATAATAAATAATATAAGTGTTATTGAAAAGCAAATTGAGAATGTAAAAACACAAAATCAATTGGTTACTGGAGAAATTGAAACATTGCAATATCAAATTAAACAAGTTGATGATCAATTGCAAAAATGTTATATAAGAATGCCATTAGATGGTGATGTTTTGGAAAAATATGTAGAATACTCGGAATTAGTATTACCATCAAAAGTTTTAATTAAAGTTGCAGATTTAAATAATATTATATTCAGATGTTATGTAGATGAAGAACAGTTATCACAAATAAAACTTGGTAATGTAGCTAAAGTTTATGTTGATAATGGTAATAATTTAAAGGAATTTCAAGGTAAAATAAGCTGGATATCATCACAAGCAGAATTTTCACCTAAAATAATTCAAAATCGTGATGAAAGAAAAAATCTTGTTTATGCTGTTAAAATTTTGTTAAAAAATGATGGTAGCTTGAAGATTGGGATGTTAGGAGATGTAAGGTTTAAATAAATATGGATGCGGTAGAAGTAAAAAATATTACTAAATCTTATGGCAAAGTTATAGCTTTACAAAATATTAATTTTACAGTCAAAGAAAATGAAATTTTTGGTTTGATAGGACCAGACGGAGCTGGTAAAACTACATTAATAAGAATAATAACAACTCTTGTTTTGCCTGATTCTGGTGAAGCAAGTTTGTTTGAATATAATGTAGTTAAAGATTATAAAAATATAAGAAAAATAGTTGGTTATATGCCACAGAGGTTTTCACTTTATTATGATTTAACAGTAGAAGAAAACCTTAAATTTTATGCAGAAATATTTGGAACATCAATTAAAGAAAATTATCATTTAGTAGAACCAATTTATAAACAGATTGAACCTTTTAAAGATAGAAAAGCCGGGCAACTTTCGGGTGGCATGAAGCAAAAGTTAGCACTATCATGTGCTTTAATTCATAAACCTAAAATCCTTTTTTTAGATGAGCCAACTACAGGTGTTGATGCAGTTTCAAGAGTTGAATTTTGGGAGATGCTAAAAAAATATCAAAATGAGGGGATAACAATATTAGTATCAACACCTTATATGGATGAAGCTGCTCAATGTGATAGAATAGCTTTTGTAAAAGATGGAAATATTTTAAGAATTTCAAATTCAGATGAAATTATTAATGATTATCCATTTAATATTTTTGAGATTAATACTAATGATTTTGTTCAAACTACAGATTATTTAAGAAATGTATTACCTGATGCTATTATAAATAGATTTGGATCAAGTATACATTGTTCTACAAAATTATCTTATGAAGAAATATTAGAAATTGTAAAACTCGATAATATTAAGATTAAAAAAATTATACCCACAATTGAAGATTGCTTTTTATGGATATCACAATGAATATAGATAGTAAATATATTATTTATGCAAGGAATTTAGTTAAAAAATTTGGAAATTTTATAGCAGATGATAATTTAAATTTTGAAGTTAGTAAAGGTGAAATCTTTGGTTTACTAGGAGCTAATGGAGCAGGTAAAACAACTGCTATTAGAATGATGACCGGATTATTAAAACCAACTTCTGGCATATTGAAAGTTAATCATTACGATATATATACAGAAACGGAAGAAATACGAAAATCAATAGGTTATATGAGCCAAAAATTTTCGCTTTACGAAGAGCTTACAATATATGAAAATATCAGATTTTTTGGCGGTATATATGGTTTAACAGCGGAACAAATAAAGGAACGAACAGAATGGGCTGAGAATAACTTTAATTTGAAAGGGTTATTGAATAAAAAAGTTTCCGATATACCATTAGGTTGGAAGCAAAAAATTGCATTTATTGTAGCTCATATTCACAATCCTAAAATTATTTTTCTAGATGAACCAACTGGAGGCGTTGATCCTAAAGTAAGGCGTGATTTTTGGGATAGTATTTATCAAACAGCGTCAAATGGAACTACTATTGTGGTTACTACTCATTATATGGATGAAGCAGAATACTGTAATAGAATTTGTATAATGAACCAGGGAAGAATTGAAGCAATAGGCAAACCATCTGAATTGAAAGAAAAATTCGAAGTGAAATCTTTAAATGATTTATTCTTAAAAATTGTTAGAAATTAGTATGAAAGCACTAAAAGCATTTATCAAAAAAGAATTTTTACATATTTTTAGAGATTGGAGAACTTTAATTGTTATATTTGCAATCCCAGCCATACAAATAATAGTATTTGGATATGCAATTTCAAATGACGTGAAATATGTTTCCGTAGGAATATGGGATAAAGCTAATGATGAACTAAGTAGAAAGATTATTGCAAAACTTAAATTCTCTGAGTTTTTTAAAGTTAATGCAATTATTAACAATGATAATGAGATAGAAAAATTACTCAAGTCTAATAAAGTTAAAGAAGTAATAATAATTGGAAGTGATTTTTCAAAAAAATTATTACGTGAAAGAAAAGCAAATATTCAAATTATAGCAGATGCAACTGAGGCAAATACTTCTAATCTATCAGTAAATTACACAACAGCAATAATTAATTCTTTTGCAAAAGAAATTATAAAACAACCATTGAATTCTTCGATATTAGTTACAGAAGTTAAAATGTTGTATAATCCTGAATTGCAATCTTCATGGATGTTTATACCTGGTATAATTGCATTAATTTTAACACTAATTTCGGTAATGTTAACATCTGTTAGTATTGTAAAGGAAAAAGAATTTGGTTCGATGGAATTATTAATTGTAACTCCTTTGAAATCAATAACAATCATTTTAGGTAAAGTTATTCCATATTTTTTCTTATCAATAGTAAATATAAGTTTAATTTTTTTGTTAGGTAGATTTCTTTTTTCGCTGCCGTTTGAAGGTAGTATTCTAACTCTATATATTTTAACTTTGTTGTATATAATATTGGCGCTTTCAATAGGTATATTTATATCAGTTATTGTAGATAATCAACAGGTTGCTATGTTGATTTCTTTAGTTGCATTAATGTTGCCAACAATACTGCTTTCTGGTTTTATTTTTCCAATTGAAAATATGCCAAAATGGTTACAAATACTATCATCAATGTTACCACCTAGATATTTTATTGAAGCTTTAAGAGGTATACTTTTAAAAGGTAATGGTCTTAAAGAATTATGGAGTAATTTTATAGTGATTTTGTTCATGGTTATATTTTTCATAACAATAAGTATTAAGAAATATAAATCCAGGTTAACTTAATGAAAACAATCTTATTTATAATACAAAAAGAATTTATACAAGTTTTTCGTAATAAAATGATGTTGCCAATAATATTCGGTATTCCGATTATCCAATTATTGATTTTAGTAAATGCTGCAACATATGAAATTAAAAATATTAATATTGGTTTTGTGGATTATGATAATAGTTCACTTTCTCAAAGATTTATATCAAAAATAGCCGGGACAAAGTATTTTATAATTGTAGATAAATATCCCAGTGTTAACCTTGCAATTAAATCTATAGATGAAAATAAAATAAAAGCTGTTATAGTAATTCCTAAAAATTTTGAAAAAAATGTGATAAATGGTAACTTTCCAGTAAAAATACAATTGTTGAATGATGCAATAAACTCTGTAAATACTTCAATTACATATGCATATATACAACAAATTTATAACTCTTTGCTAGAAGAAAAGCAATATTTTAAATTAGATAACGAAAAAATACTTAAAATCAATGTTATTCCAAGATTTAGATATAATGCAGATTTCAATTATAAAACATATATGGTACCAGGTGTATTAGTTATGTTGATAACAGTTATAAGTTTTGTGCTTAGTGCATTAAATATTGTAAGAGAAAAGGAAGTTGGAACAATTGAACAATTGAATGTAACACCTATAAAAAAATATCAATTTATCATAGGAAAATTATTTCCTTTTTGGGTAATAGCATTAGTTGAATTTTCAATAGGTTTGTTGATAGGAAAAATTGTCTACAATATACCAATTGTAGGGAGTTTATCATTATTATATTTAGTAGCAGGTGTATATTTAGTAATTTTACTTTCATTAGGCCTTTTTATTTCGACAATTGTTGATACGCAACAGCAAGCAACTTTGGTAGCTTTTTTCTTCTTAATGGTATTTATTTTGTTAAGTGGATTGTTTACAAGTTTGGAAAGTATGCCAGAATGGATTTTGATAATTAACAAAATTAATCCACTAGCATATTTTATACAAACAATTAGGATGATATTATTAAAAGGAAGTGGTTTTTATGATATATTACCAAATTTTATTTCCTTAATTATATTAGCAATAATCACAATGACATTAGCAGTTTTAAAATTCAGAAAAACTGCTAGTTAAATATTCATATATTTATCTTCTTATCTATATCAAGTTAATCCGAAAAAGTATAAAAGTAACTTTAAACTACTCAAGTTTCATTAACCAAAACTATTTATTCTTACCTTATAATTCTAAAAAATTATCCAAGAAGAAAAAAATTTGATTTTGTTAATAATTTATTTAATTTGAATAATATAAAAAATTTTGTGTGGAGAAAATATGGAAACAAGAGATCAAATAGCAATTGAAAGGTTCAATAATGGTTTTAATTGTGCACAATCAGTTATTAGTTCTTTTTCTGATGTTATCGATATTCATGAAAAAGAACTTTTAAGATTATCACACGGTTTTGGTGGAGGTATTGGAAAATTGCAAGAAACTTGTGGCGCTGTGACCGGAACTGTTATGGTAATTGGTGCATTAAAAAAGTTCTCTAATGAAGATGACTTAAAAAAACATCCTGATATTTATAAGTTAACACAAGAGTTTGTTAATGAATTTCAAAAACAGAATGGTTCTTATAAGTGTTTAGAACTTTTAAATTGTAACTTAAATACACCTGAAGGTATAAAAGTTTACACTGATGGAAATTACAAAGTAACTAAATGTAGTGAATATATTAAGTCGGCAGTTAAAATATTAGAAGATTTTATAAAGAATAACAAGTAATAAATATGAATTTAAACGATAAGCTTGATGAAAATTTATTAAAAAAATATCAAAATATTTTTTCTAATCAATGTTTACTATTTGATTTAAGTGTTATACCACAGATGATTGTAAATAAAGATAGGTTTATTATAAAATGTAATAAGAAATTTTTAGAATTATTCCAATATAATATAGGTGAAATTTTAGGCTATAAGACAGTTATTTTGACACATACAATTGAAGATTTTTATAATTATAAAAAATATTTTTTTGAAACAGTAGAAGGGTATTTCGAAAGTGCTGAGTTGCTTTATAAAAAAAAGGATGGAACTTTATTCTGGACTAAATTATCTGGTAGGCTAATTTATAAAGATGATGATGATTTCTTGATATTTTGGTCTTTCCTTGATATTTCAAATGAAGTTCAATACCGTAAAAGAATAGAAGAATTAAATCAGAAAAAAGATAAATTATTTTCCATTGTAAGTCATGATTTAAGATCTCCCTTTAATACAATTTTAAATTCAACCTTACTAATAAAGCAAAATTTTGGTAAAGTTTCTGTTGATAAAATACAGAATTATATTGAGATGCTTATCAACTCTGCACAAAATGCTTACAATTTGCTGGAAAATTTACTAACCTGGGCAAAATCTAACCTTGTGTATCTAATATTAAATATGATAAAATTGAACTAAAAAGTTTAATTATTGAATTAGTTCCATCGTTAGAAGAATTGATAGAAAAAAAACAACTTAATGTTAAAATGGATATAAAGGAAGAAGTCTTTATTATTGCTGATTTAACAATCGTTAGTTCAGCTATTCGTAATTTATTAATAAATGCTATTAAATTTAGCTATAGAGGAGGTGATATAAAAATTAGTATCAAGATTATGGGTAGTAATGCAGTAATTGTTATAAGTGATGAGGGAATAGGAATTCCTGATAATATGAAAGATAAAATATTTAATATTTCAGAAAAAACAGGTAGATTAGGCACAGAAAATGAATTAAGCAGTGGTGTTGGACTTTCATTAATAAAAGAATTAGTTACAAAAAATAATGGAAATTTATGGTTCCAAATTGAACCGAACCAGGGAACTACATTTTACATATCTTATCCTTTGGCTACCTAATATTATTAAAAAAGTTATATTAAAATTCTTTGATTTTTTATAAATTTATAAAGATAACTCAATTTATTATTTTATATATCTGTTTTCTTTAATAAATATTTTTATACAAAATCGTTTAAGTATAGAAAATAGTAAGTTAAATATTTTTCCCTTTATATATCCAGAACCATATTAAATATCCTGTTAATGATATCAACGCAATTAGTAATCCAATTAATGGGACAATAAGTATATAAAAATTGCCTAAAATAGCTTTAAATATTCTGCCTGTATGGAACTCCAACATAGTATTCCATAGAGAAATTTTAGATTTTGATAATATTTCAATCGTCATATCAGGGAATTTATTATTACTATTCAATGGAAAAACGCCTGAATTATAGTCGAAATAAAATTCATTATTAAATTCATCATATCCATAGCCACTAACTAAATAATTACCTACAGGAGGGCCAGAACTAACTAAAGGAGCTGTTGGTTGTTTTGTAATATAATCTATAATAATATTATTTTCAGGAAACCATAAAAATAACCCAGAAAAAGAACCAACTAATATTCCACCAGATGAATGTTTTTCTAATACATTAACGCCCATAACGCTTATTGGGGGATGATCATCAATTAATATAGGATTGATTTTAAAGTTTTCGTCTACGAAATAAAGATTTTCATCTGTTGCAATAATCCAGCCATTTAAATCTTTATCATATAAAAAATTTCTAAATTTATCATACCAGGGATTGATCTGATCAAGATGAGTAAATGGCAATTGGGTAACTTTGCTAGAGCCAATTAGTATGAGTAATGGTGGTCTTAAAAACATTCCTGTTATTGCAGAAGAAAATACAAAGAAACCAAACCAGAGACCTAGTTTATTGTGCCATCTTAAATTAAATTTAAAAGTGTTTTTTAGTTTATTTAATTTAAGTTTGTTATTTTTATTTTTTTTTATTTGTTTGGGATAATACCATTTAATAAAACCTGTAATTGAGAGTATTATGAATATTAAAGCAATAAAATCCATGAATAATTTACCAATAATGCCAAAAGCTTCTCCACTATGTAATTGCCAGAGTGTTTTAAATAATGATACATCTTTCTGATAATTTTCTGGTGGTAATACTTCAACTTTTTTAAATTTTACTTTATTTTTTTCTTCTGAAATTTGAAAGAGATTACATCTCGTTAATGCATAAATTTTGTTATCTTTTTGAACGAATTTAACAATGCGTTGTTCTTGTGTTGGTAAATATATCCTTTCCCATTTATTTGAATTAAAATTATACTTATATAAGCCTAGTAAAGAAGCAGCTAAAAGGTTTTTAGAAGGAGTTTCAATCATTGAATGTATATTTTTGTTATCCATTCCATTCGGTAAACCTTGATTAAAATCTATGAATTTATTATTTTTTTTAAGCCATATTCCAATATTACCATATATAAATGTGCCCTGAGTTGAGTGGAGAATTGATTTTACGGCTGCATTGTTCCAGTTATTATAATGATAATCTTTTGGTAGAATTGATCGAGGGATGTCTAAGTTTGAAAAAAACTCTCTATGGTTTAATATTATTCCTGATATTGAAAATATAAATACAAAAAATATAACAAAGAGTCCTATCCATCTATGAAACAAGCGGGTAAATTTTCTAAATCTTCTATTACCGGAAGATGAAATTGCCTTGCTTGATTTTGCAATATTTAAAGAATTATTTAAAACATCAGAAGATTTAACTTCTATTTTAAGTGTATCCATAGTGTAGCCTTTAATAAATCGGATATAATTATCTTAATATAATATCTCAAAAATATAAAAAAATATTTTTAATGTCAATAGAATTGAATATTTTTAAGTAATAAAAATAAAAAAAATTGGATGTGGTATGTTTTCATTATTTAAAAAATTGAATATACTACAAAAGCGAGCTTTTCTGGTAATAATCTCATTTGGTGTTATTAGTTTGCTTGGTGATATTATTTATGAAGGGGCAAGAAGCGTAAATGGACCTTACTTAAATTCATTAGGTGCTAATGCTTTAATTGTAGGCTTTGTTGTTGGTATTGGAGAATTTTTAGGATATCTTACAAGATTAATTTCCGGTTATTTTTCTGATAAAACAAAAGCACACTGGTTATTTGCAATAGCTGGATATTCAATGTTGATTACAGTGCCAATGCTTTCATTAACAGGTATCTGGCAATTTGCTGCAATACTTATAGTATTAGAAAGAATTGGCAAAGGATTAAGAAGTCCTGCTAAAGATACTTTACTTTCTCATGCAGCAAAACAAGTTGGAACTGGTTTTGGTTTTGGTATTGCTGAATTTTTTGACCAAATTGGTGCAACTGTAGGACCTTTAATTTTTACATTTGCTTTAATGTATGTGGGGACAAAAAATAATTCAATTGGCGATTATCAAACTGCTTATAGTTTATTATGGCTACCTTTTGTGATTTTGATTATTGTTCTATTTTTTGTTTACAATTTCTATAAAAATCCAGCAGAATTTGAGCAAGAAACTAAAAATCAAGTGCCAGATAGTTTGACAAAAATATTCTGGTATTATACAATATTTACATTTGTAACAACATTGGGATTTATAAGTTTTGCTATAGTTGGATATCATTTAAAGGTTAATAATATAGTATCAGATCACCAAATACCATTTTTATATGCAATTGCGATGGTAGTAGATGCTTTTGCTGCTATTTTGATAGGTAAGAGTTATGATAGCTTAAAATATAAAAATGAAAATCACAATTCTGGATTGTATTTGCTTATAGTATTGCCATTATTAACAGTTATAGTTTTACCATTAGTTTTTTCTTTCAATGTGATATTAATTTTTATAGGGATGATTTTTTGGGGAATTGTAATGGGTGCACACGAAACAATTATGAAAGCAGCAATTGCCGATATTACATCTATAAAAAAAAGAGGCACGGGGTATGGTATCTTTAATGTTGTTTATGGTTTAGCGATGTTTTTAGGTAGTGCGATAGCTGGTTATTTGTATGATATATCTTTAACGGTTTTAATTGCTGCTTTTATAAGTATTGAATTTATTTCTATGATTATCTTTTGGTTGCTCAAAAAAGAGATAAAATTGAGGTAAGGATATTGAACATTTAATCTTATTATGTATTCTAAATTATTTTTTAATAAGTGGCAAATGAGTTGTATTTGTAAAATAATTTAAGAAAAAACTTATACAAATTATGACTATAATAAATAATACATTATATAAATTAAAAAATGATGATAATCAATTAAATTATAATAAGTTAAATGAATTCAACAGGGTTTATACTTCTGAGTGGGATTTTATTATAATGCCAACACAAAAGAATATACACACTGTTTTCACAACTATCCTGCTATGATGATTCCCCAAATTGCAAGGAAATTGATTGAACTTTACGGCAAAAATGCTAAATTACTATTTGATCCATATTGTGGAACAGGAACTTCCCTAGTAGAAGTAAATTTGGCTGGTTTAAATGCGATAGGAACTGATTTTAATCCCATTGCAAGATTGATTGCAAGTGCTAAAACAACAAAAATTAGTATGAATTCTTTGATCAATACAATTAATTAATATAATGATTATATGTTTAATTTATCATTCAGAATAATATAACTAAGGTTAAGCTTCCATCTATTAAAAATATAGATTACTGGTTTTCTGAAAATAATTTGATAAAGTTAGCTAAGATATATAATTTTATAAAACAAATAGAAAATCAAGAGATTTGTAATTTTTTTAAGGTTGCATTTAGCGAAACCTTGCGTGAAGTATCATTTATTAAAAATGGTGAGTTTAAATTAGTAAAAGATAAAAAGTTTATAAAAAAATTGATATGAATGTTTTTGAGATTTTTAATTTTAAATTACAACGGAATTTAACAGGGCTAAAAGATTTTATTGATAAATCTCCCGATGATGTAAAATCTTATATTTATGACTTTGATACAATAAACGGTATAACTTTTGAGTTAATACCTGAGGATAGTGTAGATATAGTTATTACTTCACCGCCTTATGGAGATTATAAAACAACAGTTGCTTATGGTCAATATTCCAGATTTGCAAATAAATGGTTTGGCTATGAACAAGCTAGTAAAGTAGATAATTATTTAATGGGTGGGTAGAAAAAAGATCATATAAAGATATTTAGAAGCAATGTTCTTAATGAAATAATAAATTATATAAGCAAAATAAAATCTTGCAAGAGTAAAAGAATTTTCTGCTTTTTATGAGGATTATGAAAAATCAATAAAAATGTAGCTAAAATTGTTTAAAGAAATGCTTATGTTTGTTATGTGGTAGGAAGGAGAACTGTTAAAAATATTAATATCCCAACAGATATTATTAGAGCTGAGTTTTTTGTAGAAAATGGTTTTGAGCATATCACTACAATAGTTAAAAATATACCTAACAAAAGAATGCCATATCAAAATAGTCCTTCTAATATTGTAGGGGTAAAATCTCCAACTAAGAAAAATGAATTTATAGTGATTTGTAGGAAAAAAATAAAATGTAATTAAAGGATTTAATAAAAAAACTACAAAATATTAAAGAACAAGGATATATTATTTCTGAAAGAAAAGGGCCTACAGGTGTTGGATACCTTTTAGAAAAATTATTAGGGTTAAATGTAACTAATATTGCTATACCAGATATTGGGGGAAGAGTAGAACTAAAAGCAACTAGAAAAAATTCATCGTCTTTAATAACTTTATTTACTTTCAATAGAGGTGTGTGGAAATTAAAACAAGAAGAACTGATTAAATCTTTTGGTTATAAAGATGAAAATGGATGGTTATCACTTTATTCTACTGTATCTTATGAATTGCAATACACAAGGTTTTTATTTAATTACCGATAATGATAAAAATTTGATAATATTGAAAAACAAAGAAATTAATTACAATTTAACTGAATGGAGTTCTTATGTTATAGCTGGTAAATTTATGACAAAACTAGATAGAATAATTTTAGTTTTTGCAGATAGTTTTATCAAAGAAGGAAGAGAATATTTTAATTTTACCGAAGCCTTTCTTTTAGAACAACCAGTGCCTGAAAAATTTTTAAAGGCTTTTGAAGAAAATAAAGAGTTTATTGATTTAAGGATTCATATCAAAGATAATAATAAAGTAAGAAACCACTGAACAGCCTTCAGGATTAAAGAAGAAGATTGGATATCATTATACAACAAAGTTAAAAAGATAGTTTAATTGTTTAGTGAATTATTCAGATATACTAAAATTATGATTGATATTTTTTATCAATTAACTAACAGAAAAATATTAGAAAGTAATTAAAAATTTTTAACTCAGAGTAAATAAGAAGTAATTTGGGTTAGATAATAAATCTCTCAGCATTTATTCACAATTAAACGAGATCTTAAAAGCAATTCTCTTCAAATTAACACACAAATAAAATACTTAAAGGAGAAAATACTTTGTTATAAACGTAATTTAAAAATAATTTATAATATATCGAGCGTGATATTTGCTAAAATTAAAATGAATGAGCTATAAGTTAATATATGTAAACGCAAAAAGCGATTAAAATTGTATTATTGTGCGTAATACTAAATAAATTAAGCATTATTTCCGTTTGAATAATTCCTAAGCGTAAAATACGCTAATTTAAGCGCAGTTTCCCTTCCAGAATTATTCCTGAGCGTAGAATACGCTCAAAATTTATATTTTTAACGTAATTTGCGTTAATAAATTTTTTTATTTGCGTATAAAAACTATAATTTTAACGGAAAATGCTGTTTGATATAATTTCTTTATCGTTCAAATATATTACAGAAAAGGATATTTCCCGTTCAGTGTAAAATACTTTATTTTGCTTTGCTTTTGGAGTGTAGATAAATGTGCGTTTGTGATGTTATTATTTTATTTTACTTTTTAGAGCCTTTACGATTACTTACTTTGTATTTTATGTTCAGCTTATGATTAAGTTATATTAGTTATGTATAGATATTGAAATAATTTTATATTAAGGAAGAGTTAATAAATTAGTAAATAATTTGCATTGTTTATTAAAAGATAAGTTAAAATGTTTTGAATTATATACAAACTTAAGTATTATTTAAAAATGAAAAAAATAATTTGACTTTAAGTTTATTTTTTTTTAACTTTTAATTTAAAAATTATACCTTTTGTAATTTTCACAAAAAATTATTCATTAACCAAATCATAGAGGTAGATATGAAAAAGTTAGCTTTAATTATTCTGGTGTTAAATGTAGCATTATTTGCATGGGGTGGTCCATTTGCTATAAGTTGTGTTGGTAATAGTTGGCCTAACCCTACAGGTATCAGTGGTTTAGATGCCCAGTGGAAGTTTCAAGGTGAAGGAAACAGTCCAGCAACAAATTCACCAAACAAATTACTGTTTTTAACTGGTTCAAATTCGCTTACATATTATGGTAATTTTTATTTCCGTGTAATTCATCTGGAAGGTAGTGCTTGGTACAGCTGGGGCGGTGATGGATCAGTTGATGAAAGTGTTGCATTAAATTCGGTTTCTAATATTAACTGTCCAGTCGGAAATTATCAAAATATTAAAGCTGCATATTTTTCAATGACTAATGATAAAAAGTATGCATTATTATTTCAGGCTAATCCTAATAGTGGTGGTAATATTTCAAAAATAACGGTTTTAGAGTTTGATGGTGATCCTGTTCAATTAATTAACCAATCTCACATTTTAGGAACAACACTTGATTTAACTTTAACTTTAAGTGCCGAACCACCAGCAGATCAAAAATTTTATGTTAGATATGTGTGGGATGGCTCAAATGATTGGGCTAATGCAACAATAGAACAATTAACAGTAAGCGGAACAAATGCAACAAAAAGTATAAATGTTAGTGGGCATTCTTCTATTACATACTATTATTTTACAACTGAATCAAATGTATCTGTCACTAATAGTAATGTAGATGATGTTACATTGTATTATTTAAATAATAATGGTGGTAATTATACAGTTGGTGCTCTCCCAGTTGAATTAACAAGTATTTCTATAAGCTTTAAAGATAATGCTATTTTATTAACCTGGCAAACTGCTACAGAAGTAAATAACAAAGGATTTGAAATTGAAAAATTTGTAAATAATTCATGGCAAAATATTGGATTTGTTAAAGGTAAAGGTAATAGCAGTGTAGTAAATAACTACAAATTTGAAGATAAAACTTTTATAGCTGGCAAAAATGTTTATAGATTAAAACAAGTTGATAATAACGGTGTTTTCAAATATTATGAACCTGTTGAAATTGAAGTTGTAGCACCTAAAGCATTTGAATTGTTTAATAATTATCCAAATCCTTTCAATCCTACAACAAATATTAGGTTTGCAATTCCAGAAAAATCTGTTGTAAAAATAGGAATTTATAATATCAAAGGTGAATTGGTTAGGCTTGTAGATAATTCCGAATACGAAGCAGGAGTTCACAGCAAGAATATTGATATGAGTGGTTTTGCGTCTGGAGTATATTTTGTAAAATTATCAGCTGGAAATAATACAAAGACAATTAAAATTAATTTGATGAAATAATTTTGTTAATGAACTTAAAAGGGCTTCGGCGGTGTTTTTCTGTTGAAGACTTTTTTTATGGAGTTTATATGAAAAATGTTTTAATTACTGGAGCAACCGCCGGCATTGGACTATGTGTTGCAAATTTATTATCAAATGCTGGCTATAAAGTATATGCAAGTGGAAGGAAAATTGAAAAAATAGCCAATTTGCAAAAGGAAAACTTTATTGTAGCAAAATTGGATGTTACGGATGAACAAAATGTAAAATAGGTTATTGAAAATATTATTAAAAATGATGGTAAGATTGATATTATTATCAACAATGCTGGTTATGGGTTATACGGTTCTTTTGAAAAAGTTTCAATTGATGAGGCAATAAATCAGTTCAAAACTAATGTATTTGGGCTTGCAAATGTTACCAAAGAAGCAATTCCTTACATGATAAAACAAAAGCAGGGAAGAATAATAAATATTTCATCCATAGCAGGTAGTTTTGGAGAACCACTTGGGGTATGGTATCACGCAAGTAAATATGCTGTTGATGGAATTTCCGATAGCCTAAGGTTGGAATTAAAAAAGTTTAATATTGATGTTGTAAATTAAAACTGAGTGGGAAACTATAGCAGTGGAAAACTTAAAATCATATTATGATGAAAATTACAAAGTTATGATATCTTCTCATTTAAAATTATGGGAATTTTTGTGGAAGTATGCAAGCAAACCAGAAGATATAGCAAAAGTAATAGTTAAAGCGACGGTAGTAAAAAATCCACGTCCAATTTATTTTGCATGGAGAGGAGCTAAATTTTTTATACTTTCTATTTAAAATTTTGCCAGTGAAAGCTTTTGATTATAAATATCTGAAAACATTATTTCCATTATCAAATAAATAATGATGAGAAATTTGAATGAGATAATTTTTTTCAATTTTACCACAACGGGCACAAAGCTCACAAAGAATTTTAATAGCTGCTTTTTTTGTCTTCGTCTTTGTTTTGTTGGTGTGTTTTGTGAGAGATAATTTTTATTACTACAAAATTAAAAAAGGCCGTTTAAATAGACTTTGTAAAGGAATATTAAACGACCTTTAATGAGCATTTAAAATCTATTGATTAAAGTGTTTTTCAATAATTGCTGAGTATTGTTTGATAACTGGTTTAAGAAACCATCGTTTGAAAAATCCAGCTTTTTTAAATTGGTTATTTAATAACTTTAAGTTTTCCTTCAATGTAAATTCAAATTTAGTTAATTCTTCTTTTGTAAATTTCACTTCCTGTTTATCAGTTGCGTTGGTTAATTTATTTAAGATAGATTCAAAAATTCTCGCAATATGCAAATACTCTTGTTTTTCGGGTAATTGGTTTAACGTTTGTTTGCAATATTGGATTAAAAATTTTCTTTCAACTTTATCGAACTTAAAGTTATAATTCCTGAATTGTAATTTCATTTTCTAACTCAAATTTTTGTTGATAAAGAAAGTAGTTCTTCACGAACTTTTTGGAACCCAGGTTTAATAACATTATAAATGTATTTAATTCTCTCATCATAATGAATAAAAGCAGATTTCATGGAGTTGATAGTTATTTTTTCAATATCGTCAATGTTAATGCCGAAATACTTAACAGCAATCATAAATTCTTTAGTCATGGTAGTATCGCTCATAAGTCTATCATCTGTATTGATAGTAACACGGAATTTGTGTTTGTAGAAATACTTAAATGGGTGATTTTCGATTTTATCGATTGCTCCTGTATGTACATTACTAAGTAAGCAGCATTCAAGAGGAATTCTTTTATCTAGAATATATGATGCTAATTCGCCGAGTTTAATAAGATTACCATCCTTATCGAAGATCATATCATCGATAAGTCTTGTAGCATGTCCGATTCTGTGGGCACCGCACCATTGAAGAGCTTGCCAGATAGATTCTTTTCCGAAGGCTTCGCCGGCATGAATAGTGATATTGAAATTAGCTCTCTGGATGTGCTGAAAAGCATCTAAATGTCTTTTAGGTGGATAACCGCCTTCTTCTCCTGCTAAATCAAAACCGACAACGCCACGGTCACGGAAATTAACAGCCAATTCTGCAGTTTCCAATGTATCTTCTCTGTTACGCATACCGCAGAGAATCAAACCATAACCGACGCCAAAATCTTTTTTACCTTTTTCTAAGCCTTCGAGCACAGCTTTGACAGCATCTCTCATAGTAAGACCATTGAATGTATGCAAAACAGGTGCAAATCTTGTTTCTACATACACAACGCCGTCATTTTTCATATCTTCCAGCATTTCATAAGCAACACGAGCGAGATTTTCTTTAGTTTGCATAACGGCGCAAGTGTGTTCAAAACCTTGAAGATATTCAACTAAATTTCCTTTATTTGCTCCACGATGAAACCACTCGGCTAATTCACCGGGGTCTTCTGTAGGCAATTTTGTGTATTTAATTTCTTTGGCCAAATCAATAACTGTTTGAGGTCTAAGACCGCCATCGAGATGATCGTGTAATAATACTTTTGGCACTTTACGAATGATTTGTTCTAATTCCATTTTGTACTCCAAAAATTTTTAAAGTGCTGCAAATTAAAAAAAAAAAATTTCAAATAAAAAATATTTTTTAATAATAGATTGATATCAAAATTTGCCCAAGCACTATAACAGTAAAATTAATCAAAGGATAAATAGTTGCAAATGAGATACCTATAGCATCTGAATCGTGTTGTGAAGTTGCATAAGCTAAAGTACACGAATCTGTTACAAAACCAGCCATCAAACCGCTTAGTTCTAAAAAATTAAGTTTGAATAAATATCTTCCAATTGTAGCAGTTGTTAAAATTGATACCATATTAATCATAATACCGTAAGAGATAAGTTTGAGGCCATTTAAACTTAATAAATTTGTGAAAAAACTATTACCTACAGAAAGTCCAATAGCAGCTAAAAATAATACTAAGCCAATTTGTCTTAGCATATAATTTGCTCCCGGTGTCATGTATGATACAATACCAAATCTAACAGTAAATTTACTTATAATCATAGCAACAAGTAATGTTCCGCCTGCAATACCTAATTTTATAGGTACAGCAAGACCGGATAAATATATAGGTGTATATCCTAAAAGTAGCCCTAATATTATACCTGCAAAAATTGGAATTAAATTTGGTTCAAATAATCTTTTTTGAGAGTTACCTAAAAAATTACAAACAGAATTTACCGCATTTTCATCACCTATAACTTTTACAATATCCCCAAAATAAAGAATTGTTTTAGCGTTTGGAATAAATTCCATATTATTGCGTTGAATAGCGGTAAAAGATACATTAAATAATCTAATAACATTAAGTTCGCTTAAATATTTTCCTATAACTTCTCGATTTGTAACTAAAACTTTTCTCTGTGTTAATTTACCAGTTTCTTTTTGAATATCTTCGTATCCAAAAAGTCCGATAAGATTCATTAATTTCTTTTTATAAGTAACTTCAAAATTACAAAAAAGTAAATCTCCTTCTTTAAGTTGTGTATTGGGATTTGGAATAAAAATTTCATCATTTCTTTTAATCTTTACTACAACAACATTAGGTCCGATTACTTGTCTTAGATAAGATATTTTTTTATCGAAAATTACAGGGTTTGTTACAATAAAAGTTGCAGTTTCAATATTTAAGTCTTGATGTTCAAGTTCATATTTTTTAGCTTCTTCTTGAATATTTACTTTAAATAATTTTCTGGCTAATATTATTCCAGTGATTGTTGTTAAACTTGCAAAGGGGTAAGCAATAGCATAACCAACGCCTATATTAATAAAATTATAAGTATCATTGGGATTAATATTTAAAATTGCTTGCTGGCTAGCAGCCATTGTAGCAGTGCTCATTACTGCGCCGGTCATAATACCAAGTAAAAGTGAAAAATCAACTTTTGTTATAAATTGAATTATTAAAAACATTAAACCGTAAAGTGAAACAGCAATTAAAGCTAAAATATTGTATTTGATACCATCTTTTTTGAAAGAATCAAAAAAATTTGCACCTAATTGCAATCCTAAGGAGTAGATAAAGATTATTAAACCAAAATTTTTAGCAAAATTTAAAATATTTTTTTCAATTTGTATTCCATAATGTGCAAATATTATACCGACAAATAATACAAATGTTACGCCGAATGATATGCCGAAAATTTTAATTCTTCCTAATAATACACCTAAAGCTATTATACTACAAAAAATTACAATAGAATAAGAGACGGGATCATTGAAAAAAGTATAAATATCCATATAAATTATTCCTAATATTTATTTCTAAAATAAAAAAAACATTTTTTTCTACAAAGTAAAAATTAAACATTTCATATATTTGTATCTTAAATAAAATAAATTTGAAGGATAATTAATATTATGTTGTTAGCTCTTTTAGTTTTAGGATTATTTGCAGGAATACTTTCTGGGCTATTTGGTATAGGTGGCGGTATAGTGATGGTCCCAGCGATGATTGTATTATTTAATTTTAGTATGTTACAAGCAAATGCTGTTTCTCTTGCAGCAATGTTATTACCTGTTGGAATTTTGGGAGTAATTAAATATTATAAAGAGGGCTTTATAGATTTGAAAATTGCCCTAATAATTTCTTTAGGGCTTATGATTGGTTCTGGTTTTGGTGCTGAAATTGCTTTATGGATAAATGTGAAAATACTCGAAAAACTTTATGTTGTTTTTTTACTTTATAATGTGTTTTTATATTTTGGGTTGAAATTCAGCAAGCAAAAAAAAGTTTATCATTTAAAGACTTCTACTTTAAATTTTATTATTGTAGGTATTATAGCTGGAGTTATTGCTGGTATGTTTGGTAAGGGAGGGGGGATAATTATAGTTCCGTTTTTAATTAATTTTTTTAATTTTGATACAAGGAAAGCCACTGCAACATCACTCGCAGCTTTACAATTGCCTGTTGGATTGCCCGGTGTTTATCTTTATGCTGTAAATGGTCAATTGAATTATATCTTTGCTGCAATGTTAGCAGCAGGAATAATAATTGGAACATATTTGGGCACTCATATTGCAATAAGAATACCTGCAGAGAGATTTAAAAAGATTTATGCGTTATTTCTTATCTTTGCAGCAATATCTATTTTGTTAAAATAATAACTATATCATTATTTATGAAAGAAATATTAGAAACTCTAAATATCAAAAAAAATTTTATAGATTTTAATCGTATTATTGATGTAAAAGTTAAAAAAAAGTATAATATTATAGTTACAATACCAGTATTCAATGAATTTGATTTTATAGAAAAATTTGTTCGAAATTTTAATAAGCAAGATGATAAATATTTTGATAAACTTTTGGTGATATTCAATGTAAATAACACAAAAACAGTTGAAGATACTATTAGAAATAACAATGAGAGAACGTATAAACTCTTAAATTCTTATAAATTTACTTTTGATACGCTAATAATAGATAATTTTAGCAATGGTAATGAGCTTGATGATAAAAATGGGGGAGTTGGTATAGCACGTAAAATTGCAATGGATAATGCACTTTTTCATTTTGACTACTCTAATAAATCCAGAAATGTTCTAATTTGTCTTGATGCAGACTGTTTTGTTGATAATTATTATATTACAAAAATATTTGAGTTTTATCAGAACTCTGATGTCAATGCTGCATATGTTAATTATAAACATCAACTTGAATATAACATTGATGAAATTATAAGTTATGAATTATATCTTAGGTACTATGTTTTATCACTAAAATACGCAAACTCATATTATGCTTTTCATACAATTGGCTCAACTATGACATGTACACCTGAAGCATATGTTAAAATTGAAGGTATGAATAAACGAAAAGCAGCAGAAGATTTTTATTTTATGCAAAAATTAGCAAAAAATTATAAGATTTATCATATAAAAGATACAACTATATATCCATCAGATCGGATTTCTCATCGTGTACCTTTTGGTACGGGTAAAGCCATTCATAATTACTATGAGGGATTATCAAAAAAATACTTTGTCTATGATTTTAAGATATTTGAAATATTAAAAGAATTTTTGCAAACTTTTAATGATATTATTACCGATGCGGATGATTTTACCAAAAAATTTAATGAAATACATCCTTTGATAGTGGAATTTTTAGAAGAAAATGATTTTAGAGGGAGCTGGAATAATATTTTAAAGTATTCGAAATACGATAATCAAATTCAAGAGCAAAAAAGAATTTGGTTTGATGGTTTTCGTACACTCAAATTTGTACATTTTTTTGAAAATAAGTTATATAAAAAATCAGATACATTTATCAACTATGAGAAACTGTTTAATAATTTAAAAATTAGTAATGATTTTATTCCTTTTCGCAAAAATGCTGATATTGAAAATAAAATCAAATTTTTGAAAAAAGTAATAGATACAGAAAATAAATTATTGTAGAGAAGGTTTTTTTATATTTTTGGCAAGTAGTTGGGTAAGTAGTAAAAAAATAATTTTATAAATCCATATTCACTTTTTCAATATTGAAATCTTTAATTTTATATACATTGGAAAGCGCAGCATTTAAAAGATTATAATTGTGAGTTGTAATTAAACATGTTGTGCCGCGAAGATTAACACGTTTGAGGATTTTAATAATTTCGAAAGATGTTTCTGGGTCTAAATTACCAGTGGGCTCATCTGCAAGAAGAATTTTAGGGTCGTTGATGATGGCCCTTGCAATGGCAACTCTTTGTTTTTCTCCGCCGCTTAACTCGTTTGGATAAACGTGAGCTTTATGGGAAAGTCCAACATCGGCCAAAGTATCAAAAACTTTTTGCTTGATAAATTTATGTTTATATCCAGTTGCTTCCAAAATGAAACTAAGATTATCAAAAACAGTTTTGTTGTTGAGTAATTTAAAATCCTGAAAAACAATTCCAATTTGCTTACGGAAAGTGGGAATTTCTTTTTTTCTAATAGTGTGGGAATTATATTTTAAAACGCGAACAGTACCTTTAAGTGGTAATATGTTCATATAAAGTAGTTGTAAAAGTGTGCTTTTTCCAGTTCCACTGTTACCTAACAAAAAAATAAACTCACCTTCTTTAACAGAAAAGTTGAGGTTTTGAAAAATAGGCTGATTGGTATAACCAAAAAATATTTCTTTTAATTCTATTATCATAGATATAGTTTAAATTCAGTAAAAAATAAAATAGAACAAAAAAATACAAAAAATAAACAAGAAATGAAAAAAAAATTTGACAAGGATATTAAAATTACTTATATTTGTATTTCAAATTTGAAAATTTGGGCAGATAGCTCAGTCGGTAGAGCAAAGGACTGAAAATCCTTGTGTCGGCGGTTCGATTCCGTCTCTGCCCACTTTCAAAATCTTCAAGCGACCCTTACCGACGGTCGCTTTTTTATTTCCTAAATAATTCATTCCATTAGCAATTTTTTTTAGATATTCTTTCAAACCTGGTTATTTGTATTGAAAAAAGTTCAGATTGTTTAAATATTTAATTTTGAATACTCAATTAATTTTATATATTTAAATTTTAAAAAATAAGTTTTATTGGGAGTAGATATGCAAAATTTAATATTAAAACTGACTTTTAGAAATCAGAATATAGTAATTGAAAATAATGCAAGATATGATTTCCATATATCAAACTATGTAAGACAAAAATATAATTTAAAATCTGATCTTTTCTCTATAACGGGTAATGTAGTTTTCCCAAACTATCGTGCTGTAAAGGAGTTTGTACATCATATAAATTCACAAAAAACTAGTGATTATTTGCAACCTGGTCAGCTTAATGCAATGGGATTGCTTGATGAAATTTATCATTTTATTTTTAGAGTTTATGAAACAAAATATAATCCAAAAGTTTTTGCAAAAGCAATTGATTATTTAAAAAGAGAAATCAAACCAGAAACTTTAGAAAATGTCTTACTTGATTTTATTGTTAAATTCCCACCTAAAGAAGTTTATGAAAATAAGATTACTCCAATACACTATTTATACTCATTTAATGGAAATAGATCTAATTTCGAAACTACATTAGAAGAGTTAATACTATTCTTTTTTGCTAATTTTAACCCGGCAAACAAACAATTTAAAGAATTATTTGATGAGAGCTATCTTTCTACAATAAAAGATTACAAAAAAATTATTGAAAAAGCAGAAGTATTTTTTGAAAATGAAAAGCCATTTGAAGAATTTAATATATCTGTATTTACATTACTCAAGCTACCTATAATCAATGCACCTAATTGTTTAGAAGATCAATTAAAATACATCAAAGAAAATTTTGGAGTAATATTAGATCCGGAATTTTTAGATAGGCTTTTAAGTAGTATTGATTATATAAGAGAAGAATTTAGATTCTTTGGTGGCGGTGGTGATGTACCAACTGTTGTTCCTTTGTATGGAAAAGGTCAAAATGTTAAATTATCCTTAGGAAAATCTGGTTATACTTATACTGATGATGAATTTAAGGATTATCTTGCACCTGAACAATTTACAGCAGACCTTGAATGGATGCCAAATGTAATTATGCTTGCTAAAAATACTTATGTTTGGTTAGATCAGCTTTCTAAAAAATATGGAAGACATATCAAATATCTTTCCGATGTACCAGACGAAGAACTTGATTTAATAAAAAGTTGGAATATTAATGCATTGTGGTTGATAGGACTATGGGAAAGAAGTTATGCATCCCAAAGAATCAAGCATTTAATGGGTAATATTGATGCTGTTGCATCGGCATATTCGCTTTATGATTATGTTATTGCCGAAGATTTAGGAGGAGAAGATGCTTTTAATAACCTGGACTGGAGGTGTAAAATAAGAGGTATTCGCTTAGCATCTGATATGGTCCCAAATCACGTAGGTATTGTTTCCAAATGGGTTGTTGAGCATCCAGAGTATTTTATACAAAGTCCTTATCCGCCATTTCCAAATTATCGTTTTACTGGAGAAAACTTATCAAATCATCCAGATATCGAAGTTCGTATTGAAGATGGTTATTGGTCAAAAAGTGACGCTGCTGTTGTATTCCAAAGAATTGATAGAAGAACTGGCGAAGTAAGATACATTTATCACGGTAATGATGGTACACAAATGCCCTGGAATGATACCGCTCAACTTAATTTATTGTTGCCAGAAGTTAGAGAAGCTTTAATACAGACTATCATGCATGTTGCAAGAAAAACATCAATTATACGTTTTGATGCAGCTATGACATTAACCAAAAAGCACTATCAAAGACTATGGTTCCCACGAAGAGGAAATGCGGGTGATATTCCTTCAAGATCTGAATATGCAATGTCACAAGAAGAATTTGATGCAGCAATGCCTAATGAATTCTGGAGAGAGGTTGTAGATCGTATGAATGCAGAAATGCCAAACACTTTATTACTTGCAGAGGCTTTCTGGCTTATGGAAGGTTATTTCGTAAGAACCTTAGGGATGCATCGTGTTTATAACTCTGCGTTTATGAATATGCTTAAAAAAGAAGAAAATGAAAAATATCGTGATTTAATTACGAATACACTTGAGTTTAATCCTGAAATATTGAAAAGATATGTAAATTTTATGTCCAATCCTGATGAAGAAACTGCAATTCGTCAATTTGGTTCAGACGGTAAATATTTTGGCGTTTGTATGATGATGGCAACATTACCTGGATTGCCAATGATAGGACATGGACAAATTGAAGGATATCATGAAAAATATGGTATGGAATATAAGCGAGCTTATTACAACGAACAGCCAAATCAATGGTTAATTGATAGACATAAAAGAGAAATCTTTCCAGTCTTTGGCAAGAGATACATATTTAGCGAAGTACATAATTTCTGGTTCTTTGATTTTTATGATGGCAGCGGTAACATTAACGAAAATGTATTTGCTTATTTTAATGAGGCAAGAGGCGAAAAAGCATTATTCTTATACAACAATAAATATGCAGAAGCAAAAGGCTGGATCAATTTTTCAACAAATAAATTAGTTACAATGCCAGATGGTTCAAGACAAATGCAAACCAAAAATATTGCTTCCATGTTAGGTTGTAAGAATGATGATAAACATTATTATATTTTTCGAGAGCATGTTAGTGGGTTGCAATTCATACGAAGAGGTTGTGATATTCATAAACACGGTATGTATTTTGAGCTTGGTGCTTTCCATTATCAATTATTCTGGGAATTTAAAGAAGTATATGATACAGATGGTAGATATAAACAAATCCACGATAAATTAAATGGTACTGGAATTTACGATATCGATGCAGAAATTCGAAGAACACAATTTAAACCTATTCACGAAGCATTTTTAGCTTTGTTTGATGAACCATCATTAAAGATGCTGGATAAATTTATTCATTCAGATGAGTTAGATAATAAAACTCTTAAAATGTTTTCATTTAAATACAATATGTTTGTTAAATCTGTTTGCGAATATTATGATTTCCAATTTCCTGTAAAAGTGTTAAATGATAATATTAAAGATTGTGAAACAGTTGCTAAAAGTATCAGATATTTATATCAAATTGTAAATGATGAAGTAATTATAAACAAAAATCCATGGCTAAAATATTTTAGAAAACATATTGGTATTTTTGATACAGATAAATCAACTCTTTATGTATTATTTTCATATATTGCATTATTAAGATTAGCCGAGTTGTATTCAAAAGTTGATGTTAACTTGTTTGATGATTTGGATTTAGCTTATCCGCTTGAAACATTATATAAAGATTTAGGTTATGATACAAATTATGCTGTTAATCGTATCAACCTTGTAATAATTATCGCCAAATTCTTTAGAATGCTTTATAAGTTAGAAAATAATAAATTAGTTATCGATTACAAAGCACTTTACAAAATGTTTAAGAATGATTACATTAAATTGTATTTAAATGTTCACGAACATCAAGGAGTTAATTACTTCAGCAAAGAAAATTATGATGAATTATTGAACTGGATGCTTATTCGAGGATTTATTAAAAATTCAAGAACATATTACGAAGAAGATGAATTTAATACAGAAAAAATATTACCTAACTTAAAAGAAATCTACGATGAACTCGATAAACTTAATGAATTACAATTTAAAGCTAACTTTGATTATGATAAATTATTGGAATTACTAGAAGGTTTTTGTAATAAAGAAACCTTAAAATCAAAGGATAAGAAAGAAAAAGAATAGATTGATATCTGATATTTAGTTAACACCTTAGAAATGATATTAAAAAAAATGAAAAAAATAATTAACTTGAGTTTTTGATTTTTCTTAAAGAAGTGTTGTTTAATTTATATTATATTTTGTTATGCTCTTATTAGTCAGCTTTACTATTATTATTTGGGAATGTATTTATTATATAGTAAAAAAATTGTTACTAAAATTGTGAAATCAAGGTAATTTATATAAGATTTTGTTATTTTAAAAATTTTTTTATTTTTAAAAGTCTAATTATTAAAATATTGGGAGTAAAAAATGGCTTTAGTAATTACAGACGAATGTATCTCTTGCCAAGCTTGTGAAACAGAATGTCCAAATAATGCAATTTATGCAGCAGGCGATGATTGGACTATGGGTGGTCAATCTTTTCCAGCTATTTCTTCTGATCATACTTACATTGCTACTGAAAAATGTACAGAATGTGTTGGATTTTATGATGAACCACAGTGTCAAAGCGTTTGTCCTACAGATGCTATTGTAAAAGATGAAAATAATGTTGAAACACCTGAACAACTTATGGCTAAAAAAGAAAAATTAGATCAAGTTGGTAGATAATCTACAATTAAATTCTTATTTTGGGCACGATATTTTTTTATCGTGCCTTATTTATTTTAAAAAATAAATTGATTTTTTGTTATCTTTTTTTTATCTTTTAAAATATCATTTAATATTTTAAGGAAATAATTATGAATTATTCACTAAACAAGGTCTTGTTAATCGGATATCTAGGCGGTGATGCTGAAACTTCTTTTACACAAAATTCTAATACGCCTATAACAAAATTCAGTCTTGCAACTAATAGAAGATACAAAAAAAATGATGAATGGGTTGATGAAACTCAATGGCATAGAATTGTAGCATTTAATTTGCCTGAATTTATTCAAAATGCTCTTAAGAAAGGAACTAAAGTTTATATAGAAGGTAGAATTGTTTACAGCGAAATTGAAAAAGATGGACAAAAAAATAGATTTACAGATATTTACGCAAATGATATTATATTACTTGATAAACCTACAAAAAATAATCAAGTTGAAAATAGTAGTATTGCTCCTGTAGCTTCTGAAGTGGACAAAATCGCTGATGTTAAAAATGACGATGATTTACCTTTTTAGTTAGAAACAATTTAGGCTAGTTAAAATTGGATACGAGTAATCTTTTTAATTTATTATTGGTTATTTATCTTTTGATATTTTCAGCCTTTTTTTCAAGTGCAGAAGTTGCATTTTTTTTACTCGATAATGAAAAGCTTGAAAAATTAAAACAAAATTTTGTTAAAAATAAAATTACTTATCTATTAAAAAATCCTAAGCAGTTATTAATTACTATTCTCTTAGGTAATTCTCTTGTCGCGGTTGCATTGGCAATTGTATCGCTTAATTTATTTAGAAATTTATTAACTCCCTATTTTGGAATAAGTTATATTGTTACTTTACAAGTAATTATTATTACTATTCTTGTTTTAATTTTTGGAGAAATTTCTCCCAAAGTAATAGCAACCAAAAATCCTTTACTACTTGCGAAATTATATGCTTTACCTTTAACTTTAATTTTTTTAATTTTTTATCCTGTTACTCACATAATTGCTTCATTAATGGAGTATTTTACCAGAAAAATAAGTTATTTGAAAGTAAAGAAAAATATTAACAATTTAGAATTGGAAGAAATAGCTGATATTGGTAAAGAACACGGTGCATTAGACGAAAATGAAACTAATCTTTTACAAGGTTTTTTTTCATTTATTGAAGTTCCTGTCAAAAAAATTCTAACTCCAAGAGTTGATATTGTTGCAATTGATGTAAATACAAAATTTGAAGAAATTAAAAATTTGATAATACAAACACGACATAGTAGAATACCTGTTTACCGTGATAATATCGATAATATTATAGGTATTCTTTATGCTAAAGATATTTTATCTTTTATAAATAACAAAGATATGGATAATTTTGATTTAGAAAAAATTATCAGACCAGCTTATTTTATACCTGAATATAAACTTATTAACGAATTATTAAATGAATTTCAAGAGAAAAAAATTCACATTGGAATTGTTGTAGACGAATACGGCGGAACGCTTGGTATGGTTACTTTTACCGATATAATAAGAGAAATTGTTGGCGAAATTGCATATGAAAATGATGAACACCAGACAGAATCACCAATAAAAATTAGTGATAATACATATTCTGTTCCCGGAGATACTACTATTGATGAGTTTGAAGAACTTTTAAATATAAAATTAAAATCTGATGAAAGTGATTTTGAAACTGTTGCTGGTTTTATTTTATCTTATGTTGGAGATATTCCAAAGCAAGGTCATGCATTTGAATATAATGGTTTAGTTTTTAAAATTGATAAAATTCAAAAAAATAGAATTTTAAATACAATAGTTATCGATAATAGAGCAAAAGAAGATGATAATTAAATTTTTTTCACGTGGTTGCTTTATGCTGTTTGTTGTTATTTTGATTATTGCTCTTTACACAGCATATAAAATTTATAATGTTGTTAAGCCTATATTGTATGAAAAATTTAAAGGTATTGAACTTTTAGAGCCGGAAAGAAACTTTAAAGATTATATTGACAAAGTTAAAGATAAAAAATTCCGAGATAGCCTATTGGTTTATTATAAGAAAGTAGAACAATTAAGTTCTGAAAAAAAAGAAGTGGTGCTTACATCTTTTAATAGAACTTTCAATGTTCTAAATTTAAATAAAAAAATCGATTCTCTTGAGGCTGAAGATTTACTAAAATTATTGAGGACATTAACACGTGAATGATATTAAAAAAGCTGAATTTAAAGTTGGTATTGTATCTTTAATTGCAATTATTATTTTATTTCTGATTATTTATTGGGGTAAAAGTATCTCTCTTGGAGCAGATAAACAAGAATTATTAATAGAATTTGATAATGTTGCAGGATTGGAAAAGGGTGATGCTGTTTCTGTTAATGGAGTTAAAAAAGGCAAAGTTATTGATATAATGCTTGAAAATAATAAAAGTATTGTGAAGATTTATCTTGATAAACCTATTGATTTAAGAGAAGATGCTACCTTTTTTATTACTATGATTGATTTGATGGGCGGAAAGAAAATTGATATTCACTCTGGAAAATCTCCAAATCCATTAAATTATAGTGCAATCCATAAAGGTTATTTTGCTGGTGATATACCATTTTTAGTTGCAGAAATTTCAAAACTTTCTTATAAAATCCCTTTGATTATGGATGATATTTCTATAACTCTCAAATCTGTTAATAACTTATTAAATGATAAAGATTTATTACCACAACTCAAGGAAACTTTGCAAGATGTAAAAGCTTTAGCAGAAAATGTAAATCAACTTGTAAAGGATAATGAAAAATCAATTAAAACAATTGCTAATAATACTGCTGAGCTAACTCAAGAAACAAAAGAATTTATCAAAGATAATAAACAAGATATTTCAAATACAATAAAAGATATAAATAAACTTACAGTTAATTTGAATAGAGTAACTCAAAGTGTGGATAGTATCTTGTATCAAACCAGAAACAGAGAAAATAATTTGGGCAAGTTAATGTATGATGAAAATTATCTTGCAGAACTCAAAAATACAACTAATCAATTAAAAGTTTTAATTGATCTTATACAGAAACAACTTGAAAAAGATGGCGTTAATGTTAATGCTAAAATAAGGCTATGGTAAAAAATGGTAATTGGTATTGGTTGCGATATTGTTGAAATATCTAGAATTAAAAATTCTATTAAAAAATTTGGCGATAAATTTCTTAATAAAATCTTTACTCCAAAGGAAATTGATTATTGTAAAAGTAGAGCTAGAAGCGAGCAACATTTTGCTGGCAGATTTGCTGCAAAGGAAGCTATAGCTAAAGCGTTGTATCAACTTGGTATTGAAAGTATTGATTGGCAAAATATAGAAGTTATAAATTCTCCTAAAGGTGTTCCACAAGTAAAAATTTTGAATATTTCGTTAGATAAAGATATTGATATTAAACTTAGTATATCACATTCAAATGAAAATGCAATTGCTTATGCAATTATACAAAAATTATGAAAGGAAGTAATATGAGCAAATTTAATTGGGTAAAAGTTAAAGAGTTTTCAGAAATTATTTATGAAAAAATGGATGGTATTGCAAAAATTACAATTAACCGTCCTGAAAGAAGAAATGCATTTACTCCTGAAACAGTAAAAGAAATGTATGAAGCGTTTTTGGATGCGAGAGAAGATTTAAAAATTGGCGTAATATTGCTAACTGGAGCTGGTCCTGCTAAAGATGGTAAATATGCTTTTTGCTCTGGTGGAGATCAGAAAATACGTGGTGATAAAGGTTATGTTGATAAAGGTGGTGTCCCAAGATTAAATGTGCTCGATTTACAAAAACTTATAAGAAGTATTCCAAAACCTGTAATAGCTCTTGTTGCTGGATATGCTATCGGTGGAGGTCACGTTTTACACGTTGTATGTGATTTAACAATTGCTGCTGATAATGCAATTTTTGGACAAACAGGACCTAAAGTTGGTAGTTTTGATGGAGGATTTGGCGCAAGTTATCTTGCAAGAATTGTTGGACAGAAAAAAGCACGCGAAATTTGGTATCTTTGCAGACAATACAATGCACAAGAAGCGTTAGAAATGGGACTTGTTAATAAAGTTGTTCCAGTTGAGCAATTGGAAGAAGAAGGCATAACCTGGGCAAGAGAAATACTTAGCAAAAGTCCGCTTGCAATTAGATTATTAAAATCTGCTTTCAATGCCGAACTTGATGGACAACAAGGTATTCAAGAATTAGCAGGAAATGCTACTCTTCTTTATTATATGACAGAAGAAGGACAGGAAGGCAGAAACTCATACAACGAAAAAAGACCACCAGATTTTTCAAGATTCCCTAAATTGCCGTAAGAATATATTGATGAAAAAAATAGCACCCTGTAATAACAAGGTGCTTTTTTTTTATGGAAGAATTTTATATTTTTCTTAGATTGAATTATTCAAAATGTCAAGAGCTTGAATAACTTTATCTCTTAAGGATTTTAATTTGAGACATTCTTCTTTTTTTTGTTCTTCTGAAAGATATTTTGCTTTTGCTAACATATTTTCATTACCTTGGTGGTGAATTTCTATGTGAATTTTTTCCAATTCATTAAAATATCTATTGTTTCCAAAATATTCCTTACCATAAGAATAATACCATTTACCAAACTTACAATTTAAGTGATTAGTCATAATTTTATTTTCGGGATTACCTTCTAAAGTTAAATTGCAAACTGTATCTACCCATATTGTATGATCATATTTTGCTAAGTTAAGGAAAAGTTTTATACTTATTGTGTTGATAAGATTTACAATATGATTAATTTCATCGGTGTTTTTATTTAAATTATCAATATATCGTAATTGTTCAGTTATTTTATTAGCCATATCTACATTAACAGTGCTTGTTTCTTCAGTTGCAGAAGCAACATAATTCATAAAATCTGAAAGTTCAGTTACAGAATTATTGATTTGCTCAAGTGCGTTTTTTAAATTAAATACTAGAAGTAATTCGTTATCAATTCTATTTTTAACATCTTTCATCTCATTTGTAACATCTGTTACATCTTTTTGTAATTCGTTTATAGTAATAGTTATTTCTTTTGTAGCTTTTGTCGTTCTTTCTGCTAATTTTCTTACTTCATCGGCTACAACAGCAAAACCGCGGCCCTGTTCACCAGCACGAGCTGCTTCAATAGCAGCATTTAAGGCTAATAGGTTGGTTTGGTCTGCAATTTCATCTATTATTGTAGTTATATTTGCAATATCATCCATTTTTTTTGATAAATTAATTACCTTATTTTGTGCATTATTACTAAAATTTGCTACTAATTCCATATCATGAGATAAATTATTTAATTTGTTTGTATTTTCATTAATCAAAATTTTTATATTATTTGTCTTATTAGATGCTTCTTGAACTTTCTGTGAATTTTCGTTTGTTGTTTGTGTAAGTTCTTCTATACTAGCTACAAGATGTTCAAATCTCGTATGTAAATTTGTTAATTCTAAAGGTATTTTGTTTACAATTGTTATACTATTTTGTCCTTCTATAAGCATTTGATCGTTAGCTGTTTTAATATGTTCAACCACATTATTGATAATATTTCTTATATCATTATAATTTTTATGGATAGTATTTATTTCTTTTTCTAAATATGATATTTGATCTATCTTTTTTTGATAATTTGCAATAACATTTTCTTTATTTTTCAGTTCGTTTTGTAGTAAAGTAATTTCTTGTAAATATTGTTTTAATGCATCTTCATTGCTATATTTTTTTTTAATTTCATTTTCATTTTTTTCAATTTTTTTCCCAATAAACTGGTAAAATATAAAAAATATTCCCAAAAAACTTAATAACTGTGAAATTGTTTCTTTGAAAATTAATTGAACAAAAAAAGCACCCAATAACATCAATAAAGCAGAGTATAATATAATTTTTTTGTTTCCATACATTACTCCTTAGAAAATTTGAACTATGTTGTTTTATAATTAACACTTAAATATAATAAAAAAAAAAAAACAAATAAAAATTCATTTTCTATTTTTCTTTTATAAAATTTCATTTTTGTTTATATTTACAAGATTAAAAAAATTTGGTTTGCGTATGTTTATACTATTTTCAATACTCGGTCCTAGTTTCGACCGTGGCGGTTTTTTTATGTATCCAATTTTAATTGTTTTTATAATTGGATTGGCATTTATAATTGAAAGAATTATTGTTATAAGACAGGCTTCAACAGATACAAAAAAATTTATGAATGAATTGAAGGCTATACTTGCAACAAAAGGACCAGATGCAGCAGCGAAATATTGTGAAGATAAAAAATATTCTGTTTCCAATATTTTTTATGCAGGTCTTGTTAGAGTTGAAAATGGGCTGGAGGCTGTTGAAAAAGCTATTATGACTTACGGCTCACTAGAAATTGCGTATCTTGAAAAAGGGCTAATCTGGATATCCCTTGCCATAACTCTCGCCCCAATGCTTGGTTTTACAGGAACTGTTCAGGGTATGATTACATCCTTTGATGCTATTAAAGAGGCTAACCAGATATCTCCTAAAATAGTTGCTAGTGGTATATCAATTGCTTTGATTACTACTCTTTTCGGTCTTATTGTAGCTATGATTTTACAAGTAGGATACAATTATATTATCAACAGAGTGAATTTGCTTGTTGCAGAAATTGAAGAATCAACAATTGAATTTATGGATATTTTAAGATTAACTTTAAAAAACCAGGAATTAGCAAGTAGTGTTCAAAAGAAAGAAGATACAGCCAGTTAGTATACCAATTATATCAATGGCTGATGTTTCATTTTTATTACTTTTATTCTTTATTATTACATCTAACTTTGATATTGATAGCGGTATATCTTTAACATTGCCCAAATATTCTAATATTAAGAATACAGTTGAAATCAATCGCGAAAGAGTGCTTCTATTTTATCTTGATAATTATAATGAGGTTATATTTAATAATCAAAAAATTAATTTTGATAATGTTACAAATTTGGTAAGAAATAAATTAAAACAATCTATCAACAAACCAGAAAACGAAAAAGCTATTGTATCAATTATTACATCATCTAAGTCTAATTATGAAAGTTATATTAAATTACTCGATAGAGTGAAACTTGCTTATGCACTTGAAAGAGAAGAATTATCAAGAAAAGTTTATAAAAAATCATATAAAGATTTAACAAAAACTGAAAATTCTAACATTAGAAACCAAATACCATTTATTATAAACATAGATAATGATTAAGCCAAAAATTAAAATACAAAGACAGGAAATTCCTTCTACATCGCTTTCTGATATTATTTTTATGCTTTTGCTTTTTTTTATGGCAACTACAACAATGCAAAATTATGAAAATCTAATAAATCCAAATACTCCATCGGGCAAAGCACTTGAAAAATTAGAATTTAAAAAAGATATTGTTTACCTTCTTGTTGATAAAAATTTGAATATACAATTAAATGATAAATTAGTTAAAAAAACAGAACTTGAAGCTTTATTAAAAGATAAACTCAAAGAGAATGAAAATCTTATTGTTTCGTTAAAAATTGATAGAAATGTTGATATGGGTTATATTAAAAATCTACAAAAAATTTTGCGTAAAGCTGGATGCCTTAGAATTAATTACTCAATTTTAGAAGAAAATTAACTGGAGGATAAAATGACTTTAAAAGAAAAAATCAACGAAGAAATCAAGTCTGCTATGAAATCTGGAGATAAAATTAGATTGGAAACAATCCGTTCAATACGTGCTTTAATTTTAGAGTTTGAAAAAAGTGGTGCTAATAAGGAATTAACGCCAGATGAAGAAATTAAATTGCTTAATGCTGCTGCAAAAAAAAGGAAAGATGCAATTGAAATTTATGAAAAAGCTGGAAAAACTGAACAAGCAGAAAAAGAAAAAGCTGAACTTGCAATTATTCAGGAATTCTTACCAAAACCATTAACAGAAGATGAAATTCGTGAAATTGTTAAAAAAATTATTGTTGAAACTGGAGCTCAAACCAAAAAGGATTTCGGAAAAGTTATGCCAGTTGCTATGAAAGAAATTTCCGGCCGAGCAGATGGTAAATTAGTTAAAACTATCATTGAAGAATATTTACAATAAATGCAAAATATTGATTACATAATTATTGTAGTTGCACTTATTGGTTTTATTTTTGGATACAAAGAAGGTTTTTTAAGAAAAGTTATTGGAATATGCGGACTTGTGCTTGGAGTTTATCTTGCATTCAAATTAAATGACTATGTGTGGCCTTTTTTCTTAAATTTTTTTGAGGGAGATAAGTATCTTTCACAAATTGCAGCAGGTATTGTAATTTATTTTGCAATAACTTTTAGTAGTGCAGTATTAAAGAGAATAGTTCATCCTTTTCACAGATTTAATTTTTTTATAAACAGGTTTTTGGGCGGAGTTGTTGGTAGTATACAGGTAATAATTTATTTGAGTATTATTTTGGTATTGCTTATAAATTTTAATATACCAGATAAAAGTAGTATGCAAAAATCTCGATATTACAAAAAGGTAGTTAAGATAGTTCCCAATGTTCTTAATAAGATTACAGATACTTCAAATACAATTCGTGAAACTGTAAATCAAATGATGAGTAATCTTGATGAATAATAAAAAAAATTTTGCTGTTGATGAATTAGAATTTCAAAAAGTTTTGGGTTTGATTGTTAATGAAGCAATTTCAGAGTTAGGTAAAAATAAAATTCTTTGTTTAGCTCCCACAAATGATTTTCACAAAATTAAAAATGAATTAGATATAATTGATGAAGCTAAAAAATTACTTATTGATAACAAGCCACTTCCATTAAATTTTATTCCTGATATTTCCAAAGAGATAAAACAATCTGAAGTAGTGGGTTATTGTTTACCACAACAAACATTTTTTATCATCAGAGAAATTCTTAAAAATACAAAAACTATAAAGTCATACTTAAAAACAAATTTTGATTTTATATCAAAACTTAAATTTCAATATCAACTTTTAGACGAACTATTACCTGTTAGCCAACAAATTGATAATGTATTTGACCATAATGGAAATGTTAGAAATAATGCGTCTCCTAAATTAGCAGAAATAAGATATGAAATTCAAGAGAAGACTTCTCAATTAAATAATGTTATTCAACGAATAATTATTAATTTGCAAAAAAATGGATATTTAAGAGAGACATCTCCTTCGATAAATGATGGTAGGTTGGTACTTCCTGTTAAAGCTGAACATAAAAGAAAAATTAATGGATTTATACACTCTGAATCTGCAACAGGGCAAACTGTATATATAGAACCAGCAGAAACTTTAAATTTGAATAACGAAATACTTTCTTTAAAATTCGAAGAACAACGAGAAATTGAAAGGATATTAAGAGAGTTAACAAGATTTATTTCTCAATACGCAAATGCGATTATTTTAAATATCGAAACACTTGCTTATATTGATTCAGTTTTTGCAAGAGCAAAATACTCTATTAAATATGATTGCAATAATGTTATTTTAGAGAAAGATGAAAATATTTTAGTGTTATTAAATGCAAGGCATCCATTACTTTTGCATAGATTAGGTAAGGAAAAGACTGTTCCATTTTCTTTAAACTTTAAAGGTAGAGATGTAATAGTAATTACAGGACCAAACACTGGCGGTAAAAGTGTATTGTTAAAGTCTGTTGGGATACTTTCTTTAATGATACAATCCGGAATACAAGTTCCGGCAAGTCCGGATAGTACTTTTCCAGTATTCAATATGGTTTTAGTTGATATAGGAGATAAACAATCAATTGAAGAAGATTTAAGCACATTCAGTTCGCATTTATTAAATATAAAAGAAATCATAAATTCCATTGACAATAAATCTTTAGTATTACTTGATGAAATAGGAACAGGAACAGATCCAGAACAAGGTGCTTCAATTGCGCTGGCTACATTAGTTACTTTACAGCAAAAAGGTGCTAAAGTTATTGCATCTACTCATCTTGGTAAAGTAAAAGTTGTTGTTAGTTCTCTTAGTGGTTTTGAAAATGCATCGATGCAATTTGATAAAGAAAATCTTACGCCAAATTATCAATTTATGCAGGGAATTCCTGGTTCTTCTTTTGCAATTGAAATTATCCAAAAAAATAATTTCCCTGATGATTTTCTGAGCCTTGTTGAAAAATTTAGCGATGATGACAACTTAAAATTGGAAAATATGATATCCAACTTGCAAGAACAATATAAAAATTATTATGAACAAAATAAAAAACTAAATGTAGAACTTTCAAGGTATGCTGCATTAGAAAAATTGTATAATGAAAAAGCTAATCTATTAGAAAAAGAGAAGAAGCAGATACTTTTAAGTGCTAAAAAGGAAGCTAAAGAGTATTTATCGCAAATAAATAAACAAGTTGAACAAGAAATTGCTAATATAAGAAATTCTCAAGGTGATAAAGAAACAATACGACAGGCAAGAAAAAATATTGCTAAAGTTGTAGAGGATTTTAATAAGGAGTTTGAAAAAAATTTAGAAGATAAGAAAGTAATCAACTATGAATTTAATATTGGTGATTTTGTCCAAATAAAAGATACACAATATTTCGGAACTATACAATCTATAAACAGAACTAAATTAACAGCTGAAGTTTTAGCTGATGGGTTAAAAATTCAAACTGATTTATATAAATTATTACCTGCCAAAAAATTAGAAGCAATAAAAACTTTGTCAACATCAAACAATGTTTCTTTACTGGATGTATCTTATCGTATCGATTTAAGAGGAAAAAGAGCAAACGAAATATACAACGAACTCATTACATTTTTAGATGATGCATACACTGCCGGACTTCAAAGAGTTGAAATATTGCACGGTAAAGGAACAGGTGCTTTAAAAGAAAAAGTTAAGCAAATATTAAACGATCAACCTTATGTTAAAAAATATTATTATGCCCCTTTAGAAGCAGGCGGAGAAGGAATTACAATAGTTGAAATTGAATAACTTACAGCCGTTAAATAACCTATCAAAATATCTTAAAAAATACCATCTATGTATTTACATCTCAAAAAAATTTTGAATTTATTGAAACCAGATTTTGTTTTGCTATAAAATTTAATGAGAAAGGTTATGTTAAAAAATTATCGGCTTTTGGTTTTGTTATCTATGCTTTCTATATTTTATTTCGTATATATAAATTATTTTTCCCGGATGAAATTATAGAAGCAGGCACTATAACAAAGATACTCAGAAAGTTATTTTTGCTGGTAATTTGAAAGTTATAAAAGTTTATGATGTTAAAAATAAGAAAATTATTAATGAAATAGAGGCTTATATTGATGACATCTTAGCTTTAACTTTGAGCAGTGATGATAAATACTTAGTAACTGTAAGCGCCGACAAAAGTATTAAATTATGGGATATTCAAAATACAAAACTTATAAAATCCTTTAATGATGCAAAGTCTGATATTAGTTGTGTTGCTATAAGCAATGATAATAAATATATTGCAGCTGGAGATGGCTATATTTATATTTGGGATTTAGATACTAAAAAAATATTAACTAGCATAAAGGCACATACAGATATAATAAATTCAATTGATTTTACTCATCAAACTGATAGAATTATATCTCCAGGAGGAGACGGAAAAATCAATATTTGGTCACTAGCAGATTTCAAACCTTTGAAAGTTATAAATAATCATAAAGAATCAGTTTTGAGTTTTAATATATCAGAAGATGATACGTTAATAGTTTTATCAAGCGATAATAGATCAATTGCTATTTATTATTTAGTTAATGAGAAAATTGTAAAAAAGTTTTATGACAAATAGGTTGTAACATCTGTTAAAATTTTTGATAACAATATTATATTTTATGGCAATAGAAACGGAGATGTCAAAGTTATTGAAAAATTAGAAATTGGTTCAGAATTAGTAACAAAAAGAGAACATCCAATATTAAATATTATCACTAACAAATACAATAAATATTTATTTGTGTTTGATAAAGTAGGAGTTTTTGATATTATCAAATTCGATAGTATGTAATATTTGTTATTAAAAAATAAAAATTTTATAAAAGTAAAAAATTTATTATTATTAATTATATAAAGTAATTATAATATAAAGGCAATTTGAGCTTTTTATGATTTTGCAATGTTATAAAATTAAAAAAGCTTGGAGTAAATTATGAAATGGTTAGTATATCTAACTCTGATAATTTCTGCATTATATGCCCAAAATAAAGGTGTTATTAATGGAACTGTTGTAGATAAAATTACAAAGCAAAGAGTTCCATATGTTAATGTAATAGTTGAAGGCACAAATTTAGGTGCCACATCAGATAAAAACGGCGATTTTCAAATTAAAAATTTAAAGCCCGGTACATATAACTTAAGAGTTTCTGCAATAGGATACAAACCAACAGTTATAACAGATATAGTTGTAAATAATATTCGACCTGCTGAGGTAACAATTAATGTAGAGGAGACCAGTGTTGAATTGCAAGCAATTACTATAAAAGCTGATTATTTTAACAACAGTATAATTGATCCAGTAAGTATAAAAAAATTTACATTTGAAGAAATACGCCGTTCACCAGGTGGGTTTGAAGATGTTGTAAGATCTCTTTCTGTATTGCCTGGTGTTGCACAGGTTAGTGCTGGTAGGAATGATATAATAGTTCGCTGAGGAGGACCTTCTGAAAATCTTTTTGTGATAGATGGCTTCCCTGTACAAAATATTAATCATTTTGGAACTCAAGGTGCAAGTGGAGGGCCATTAAGCTATGTAAATCTTGATTATGTTAAAGAAACATCTTTTGCAACTGGTGGGTTTGGTGTCAATTACGGCAATAAGTTATCATCAATTTTATCTATTGATTTACGAGAAGCTCACAAAGATAGAGTTGGAGGTAAGGCTACTGTTTCTGCTTCTCAATTTGGATTAAATCTTGAAGGACCATTATCTGAAAATTCTAATCTTATTTTCTCAGCAAGAAGGTCATACCTTGATTTTATTTTTGAAAAAGCTGGATTTTCATTTGTTCCTGAGTATTGGGATTATATAACAAAATATACGCATAAATTTGAAAACAATAATCAAATATCATTTTTACTTGTTGGTGCTATTGATAATGTAAAATGGAATAATAAAACATCAGATAATTTATATGAAAATAGCAGAATTTTAGGTACAGCACAAAGACAATATTTAACAGGCATTAAATATAGAATGTTTATAGATAAGGGATTGATAGATTTTAATTTAAGTAGAAATTTCGTCAAATATGATGGTTCACAACGAGATACTAATTTAGTTTATATCTTTCGTAATAAATCTATTGAGCAAGAAAACACTTTTAATACAGAATTAACTTATAAACTTAATTCTAGAAGTGATTTAGTTACAGGATTTAATGTAAAATATGTAGATGTAGATTACAATATAATTCTTCCCCCATTTATTACAACCTATGGAGATGTTATATCAATTAATCAAAAAGTTGTAAAGAATTATTTTTATGGCGATTTATATGCACAATATTCAAATACCGTTTGGGATAATTTTAGATACAGTTTTGGTATAAGAGGTGATTATTTTAACGGTTTAGAAAACAGTTTTAGTTTCTCGCCAAGGTTAACGATCTCATATTTATTAAATCCTGTATCAACTTTTACATTGCATTATGGAAAATATCATCAAACTCCGGCGTATATGTATCTGGCAACACTTGAACAAAATAAAAAGTTGAGATTTATAGAAGTAGATCAATATATATTTGGTTTTGACCACAGACCTAGACTTGATGTATTGGTAAAAGTGGAATTTTTCAGTAAAGTTTACAATAAATATCCTACTAGTTTATTAAGGCCGTATTTAGTATTATCAAATGTTGGTGCTGGTTTTTCAGGTTCTGAAGATAATTTTTCATCATATGCTATTGAACCACTGGTTAGCAAAGGAAAAGGTAATAGTTATGGTGTAGAACTCTCTATGCAGAAAAAGTTATCCGAAGTTCCTAGCTATGGTATTATATCTTTAACTTATGCAAAATCAAGATTTAAAGCTCTCGATGGTATAGAAAGACCAAGTAATTTTGAACAAACATTTATAGGTAATTTAAGTGGTGGTTATATGTTTAATCAAGAATGGGAATTAGCATTGAAATTTAGATATGCTACTGGTTTTCCATATACTCCTTACGAATTAGATGGTACTCAAAAAGTTGATAAAATTAATACTAAAAGATATCCAGATAAGCATTCACTGGATATAAGAGTTGACAAAAAATGGTTCTTTGATAACTTTTCACTTATAACCTATGTTGATATACAGAATGTCTATAATAAGCAAGAAATTTTTTATAGATGGGATAGAAGACAAAATAAAGTAATTGAACAAAAATCTATTGGTATATTGCCTTCCATTGGCGTAAGTCTTGAATTTTGATAATAAAATTTGTAACATATTAAAAAACAATCAGTTGTAAATATTGTAATTAAAGTAAAATTATTAATATGGCTATCATTTATTGGTAGCCATTTTTATTGTGCAATATCGAGTAAAGATTTGAAAGAATGTTCTTTTATAATGAAATCAGCATAAACATCTAAAAGATTATTATTTGAACAAAAAGAAACACCAATACCAGCGTTTTTGATCATACACAAATCATTTTCAGAATCACCAATTGCAATGAAGTTAGAAAGAGGAATCTTATAATTTTTTGAAATAGAATTTAATACATTAGTTTTACAATAATTATGTTTACAAGGGCCATCGGTTGTGTTTAACCAGCTTGATGGAATAACAACTTCGCCGGTGCAGATATTATTTTTAAAGATTAATTGATTGGCGTAGGAAAAATCCGCTCCAATTTTTTCTTTTACATATTCCGTAACTAATGTATAACTATCACTTAAGATACCAACTACATAGCCCCGTTTTTTTAGTTTGGTTATAACTTCCTTAGTATCATCAATAATAGGAATTTTTGTAATTAAATTTAAAAGATATTCTTGATGTAGTCCTTTTAACAAAATCGCTATATGTTTGGTTCTTATGAAAGGGTCGTCTATAGTTGTAACAATATCAAGTAGTTCTTTGGTTTTTCCAATTTCTTCAGCAACTTTATAAATATATCTACCTTTTAATATAGTATTATCCATATCAAATATAGCAATTTTTTTGAGTTTTTTTATTGAATTATTTACTGATTTTTCCATTTCGTTTTGTACTATATTAATTGTTTCTAAAATATCAAGATTAATAGAATTATCAGTATGTGCTCTTTTAAGAATAGCTCTTGCAACTTCTTTTGACATTTTTCCAAGTTGTTGCCACGGTTTAGATTTATTTTCAATATATCCAATATTAACTTCAGTAATTTTATAGCCTTTTTTGTAAACATCAATAAGTAATCCTATATCTACTCCATAGTCATTTTCGAAAGCACAATTAAACAAAACTTCTTTTTTTGCAGCAATCATTCCACTGAGGGGTTGAGAGAATTTAGTTAGTTCAGGGAATAAAAGGCTTAAAAGTGGCTTTGCTACTAATTCAGTTACACGTCCTGCTTCTCGTGAAAAAGTTGATTTTACAAAATCTGATTTTTTATTACGAATTGGTTTAGTTAAAATATCAACAATGTTATTTTCGTAATTATTAATATCTCCATCCAAATAGACAATTATATCATTTTTAGCAACTTGCAAACCTTCATACATTGAGTGTCCTTTGCCTAATAATTTACTAATGATAACTTTGGCACCGCATTCTTGTGCTAACTTTACAGTATTATCAACCGAGTTATCATCTACTACAATAATTTCATCTGTATATTTTGATCTTCTTGCAATTTCTATTACATTGCAAATACTTATTTCCTCATTTAATGTTGGAATAATAACTGTAACTTTTTGTTTTTTGATTAGCCTTTTAAGCATAAAAAAAATTCCTAAATTATAGATATTATAAACTACATATTTTTAACCTAAAAACAAAATTAATAATAGTTAACAATATAAATAAACAGTATAATAAAATAACATCAAGTGTCATTTTCAGGGATAATAATTTGCAATTTACATATAAATTGGGTAATTTTAAAGAAAAGAGGTTTTCTATGAATATTAAGCTAAGTTTTTATAAGCTTTTGCATATTATGAAAATAGATTCTGAATTAGAAGATCATGATGCAGTTTACGAGGAAATTAAGAAGAATGCAATATTCAAAGGGACAAATCTCTGGATTTTATTCTTTGCTATTATTGTTGCTTCTGTAGGATTAAATATGAATTCTACAGCGGTTATAATAGGTGCAATGTTAATTTCTCCTTTGATGGGTCCTATTAATGCGATAGGTTATAGTATCTCTACTTATGATTTTCATCTTTTTAAAATTTCAATTAAGAATTTTATTTTTGCTATAATAGTAGCATTAAGTGGTTCGACACTTTATTTTGCTTTTACGCCAATATCCACGGAATCTTCAGAATTGTTAGCCAGAACAAGCCCTACTATTTATGATGTTATTATAGCGCTTTTTGGGGGGTTAGCTGGAATTATAGCAATGAGTAGTAAACTTAAAGGAAATGTAATACCAGGAGTTGCAATAGCAACAGCTCTTATGCCGCCTTTATGTACAACAGGTTATGGGTTAGCTACTGGTAAATGGAATTTTGCTATTGGTGCCTTTTATCTTTTTACAATTAATACAATTTTTATTGCTCTTGCGTCTGGACTTGTTTCACAATTATTAAATTTTCCTATTAGAAATATTCTGGATGAAAAAAGAAAAAGAAAAATAAATAATATAATCACCGTAGTTATTATTTTATGCTTATTGCCAAGTGTTTATCTCGGCTATAGATTGGTATTAGAAGAAAGGTTTAAAAATAATGCCAAAAAATATGTTTCTAATGTATCACAATTCGAAGGAATTTATCTCCTTAAAAATGAAATTTTACCAAAAGAAAACACTATTATTTTGGTTTATGGTGGAGTTCCTTTAAATGAAAAACTGAAAGAACAAATTACTTTAAAAGCAAAAGATTTTAATTTATTAAATACAAATATAGTTATTAAAGAGGGATTAGTATTTAACTTTAAGGATTTTGCAAATGATGAAGTTTCAATGTTAAAAGAAAAAATTATAAACTTAAAATTGGCACTTGAAGAAAAAAATAAAGAATTAAATGCTATTATGGAAAAACAAAAAATAGGGGCTGAGCTTCTTGAGGAAATTAAAATAATAATTCCAATTATAGAAAATATTTTTTATGCAGAGACGAAAAGTATAGATGAAAACAATAATGAAATAACAATTCCCATTGTTTTAATTAAAAGCAAAGATAAATTAACACATTCAACTATTCAAAAAGTTAATGAATGGCTTAAAAAGAGACTTAAAAATGATAATGTTAAATTATTCTTAGAGTAAATTTATAAATTATCTATTTACTTTCTACTACAATATTACCAACATTTGTTTTTAAATTAATGGTATACTTGCCATCGTTTACTTTTTTGGTTATATTCTTTTGGGGTATAGATGATATATTTGTAATCCCAAAATCTTCTGCTGAAATATTACCAACATTTGTTACTAAATTAAAAATGTAACTGCCTTTCGGGTCAGCAATTAAATTTATATTACCAACATTAGATGTAGCACTTATTGTGGAATTCATATTTAGTGGTTCGATATCGATATTCCCAACATCACTTATAGCGATAAGAGAATTAAAATAGTTATTAATGAGGATATTTCCAGTATTACTTCTAACTTCTAATTTTTTAGTATTGTAATCGTTTATATTAATATTGCCAACATTTGTATTAATGAATAAATTTTCGAATATTTTGGGTAGATATATATCTAGTTTAATACTACCGTTATAAAATGGTTTTGTTTTTTTCTGAGTAGAAATAATTTCAAATGTAGAATTTTCTTTGATAATACCAGTAATTTCATTATTATCCAGAACATCTTTATTACCGGTATAGCGGATAGAAATTGAAATTAATTTATCGTTAGTTGAGTGGATTTTTATATCAGAAATATCTGAAATTATTGATAAATTATTTGAAGCTTTGGGGTCAAAAACTATTTTATTATCTTTATTGTTTGATAATAAGTGTGAGTGTAAGTTAATAATAAAAATAATTACAAATATTATAGTTTGTTTCATGATAATTCTCTCGTTGCTTGTATATATTAAGACATAATATTATCAAAAGGGTTACAAATTATTTAAAAAGATTATAGCCTGCGGGTAATATTGTTGATATCATATATAATTTATTGTTATTTAATAAGATATGTGAGAACGAAATTAACTAAAACTTAACATTTTGTTGTGTAATTTGTATTCTTACCAAACTTATTGATAATGAATAAATTATATAAGAACGATATAGTTTGGCGATATAAAATCCAGTTCTCATATATCTAATTGTAAATAAATGAGTTGTGTGAGAACATAAAATGATTTTTTGTAATAATTATCGTTCTCATATAACTAATTGTAAATAAATGGATTATGTGAGAACAAAAAATATGTCGAATTTATTTATTCTATCCATTTCTTATGGATATAATCAGCAATTACTGGTGATTTTTCTTTGTCTGTAAATATTGTGTATCTCAAGGTTGTAAGTGAAAGATATTTAATATCTTTTCCGAAATTTGTATAAAGTTCTTTTAATATGTTTAGTTCTCTTGAGATACCTTCTCCAAAAAGTGAAACAGCAGAGATATTTTCCGATTTAATGTTAATTCCAAGATAGTTTTGAAATTCTTTTACAAAATTTATATTATATAGGTTTTGAGTGTTAATGATAACTTTAATTTCATTTGCAGTTGTTGATATTTCTTTTATTTCGATGTTATTAATGTTTAAAAATTCGATAGCTTTATTTAATATATCATAGCTATTTGGAATGAAAATAATAAGTATGTTGTTATCTATTGCAACGGTTTTAATGCCGGATGAAATATTATTGGGTAATTTTCTTATAATGGTTTCTTTTTCTCTTGAGAAAGTGCTTCTTGCATAAATAGCAATATTTTTTTCTTTGGCAAATTGGACAGCATCGGCATTCAATACTTTGGCGCCCCAGGTTGCCATTTCCTGCATCACATCGTATGAAATTTCGGGTAAATGTTTCGCTTCTTTGATGACATTGGGATCTGCTGTATAGACGCCATCAATATCCGAGTAGATTTCGCAGCGAATAGCATCCAATGCAGCTGCAAGAGCAACTGCTGAAGTATCTGAACCGCCACGCCCTAAAGTTGTAATATCTCGCTTGTAGCTTACTCCTTGAAATCCGCCAACAACAACAATTTTGTTTTTCAGTAATTCATCTTCAACGCGGAAAGGTCTAACTTCGATAATTTTTGCGTTGTTGTGAACATCATTTGTTATAATTCCTGCTTGCGAGCCAGTTAAAGATACAGCATCTTCTCCCAAATCTTTGATTGCCATACATAGAAGAGACATTGTAATTCGTTCCCCGGTTGAAAGCAGCATATCCATTTCGCGACTATCGGGCGTTTCGGCAATACTTTTTGCGAGTTCTATTAAATTATTTGTTGTTTTTCCCATAGCAGAAACTACAACTACAACATTAAAACCTGCTTTTTTTGTGTTTACGACCATCTGGGCAATTTTTTTAATTTTATCTGTATCTGCAACGCTACTGCCGCCAAATTTTTGAACAATTACATTTTCCATTTCTATTCCACTAATTTAAGTTGATTGAAAATATCAAAAATTCTTGACAAATTAATATCAGTTATGTTAGATGTTAGTGATATCCTTAATCTTGAAGTGCCTTCAGGAACTGTAGGAGGGCGAATTGCCATTAAAAGAATATCATTTTCTTGAAAAATTTTTGCAAAATTTAAAGTTTTTTCGTTATCGCCAATTATAATTGGAATTATTTGTGATTGTGAAATTGTTGATAAATTTAAATTTTTTAATTTATCTTTGAATGTATAAGAAAGATTTTTTAAATACTCTCGTTCTTTTTTCATTTTGACAATTTTTTCAAAAACAAATTTAGTCCATAGTAAATTTAATGGTGGAAGTGCAGTTGTAAAAATTAATGAACGAGCTGTGTTAATAATATATTGATACAAAATTTCATTTACAACACAAAAAGCTCCGATGGAAGCAAGTGCCTTACCAAATGTTCCTGTTATGATATCAATTTTATCTATTACATTCATTTCTTCGCAAATACCTAAGCCTTTTTCTCCGAAAACTCCTACAGCGTGTGCTTCATCAACATAAAGAAGACAATTGTATTTTTCTTTTAGCTCAACAAGTTTTTGAAGGTTAGCGATATCGCCATCCATACTAAAAACAGATTCTGTGACTATAATTGCATTTCTGTAGTTGTTACGATGTTTCTGTAACAAACTTTCCAGATGTTCATAATTTAAGTGATTGTATCTATAAAAATCTGCATTGGAAAGTTTCAAGCCATCAATTATACTTGCGTGATTAAGTTTATCTGAAAATATTACATCTCCTTTATCAGCAAGCGAAGAAAGTAAACCTATATTAATATGATATCCACTATTAAAAACAAGGCATTTTTCTTTTTGATATGTATTAGTTATTAAATTATCTAATTCTGTGTAAAATTTTGAATTACCAGTTAGCAATCTTGATGAAGAGGAAGTTAGAATTGGAGCATCATTTAACTTATTTTCATTTAAATAATTAAAAAACTCATTCTGGAAATGGATATTACTTCCAATACCAAGATAATCGTTAGAAGAAAGATTTAAATAATTTTTATTTTCGATTTTTATAAACTGGTCTTGTTTATATTCTACATCTTTTAATGTTCTAAGTTGGTTTTTATTCTTGAGCAAGTTGATTTTTTCTTCAAAATACACGTATTTGTTAGCCATAAATACTTAAACTTTTTTATTTAAGTAAGAAATTTAATATATTTATATATTTAAAAAAAATTTTTCAATTGCATTTATGGATAAAGTTAATGATACGAATGATATTCCCAATAATGATACAATGAGTTTTTGGGATCATTTAGAAGAATTTAGAAGTAGATTGATTAAAAGTTTGATATTTGTTGTTTTGTTTACAGCTATTGCTTTTTTTTATAGCGGTTTTATAGTAGATAATATTGTTTTGATGCCAGCTAAAAAGGTTGGGCTTCAAATAATTAATTTAAAGCCTTTTGGACAGGTATTATTTTTTTTTGAGGTTAGTTTTTGGGCAGGTTTGATATCATCTATACCGGTAATATTATATCAATTGTGGAAATTTGTTAAACCGGCGTTGTATCCTAATGAAATTAAAATTGCATTAAAAATAATTTTTAGTGCAGTTTTTTTATCAATTTTAGGAATTTTGTTTATCTATTTTATCTTTTTACCAATATCGTTAAATTTTGTTGTTAATTTTGGTTCATCAAATATTGAAAATCAAATTAATATAGATGAATATGTAACCTTGCTTTTGAGTTTATTTTTCGGTGCAGTAGTAATTTTTGAATTGCCAATATTAAGCTTTATATTAACATATGCTGGGTTACTTAAGCCATCATTTTTACAGAATTATAGACGGCATTCAATTGTAGCAATTTTTATTTTGGCGGCTATATTATCGCCGGGGACAGATCCTGTATCTCAGATATTGCTGGTAATTCCTTTTATGATAATTTATGAAATAAGTATAATAGTTAGCAAAGTGATAACAAAAATTAAATATAAGGAAGTATAAAAGTGAAAAAAGAAAAAATTTTAGTTACGTCTGCATTGCCTTATGCAAATGGGACAATCCATTTAGGACATCTTAGCGGTGCATATCTACCAGCAGATATTTTTGTAAGATTTAAAAGACTAGCTGGTGCTGATATTATTTATATTTGTGGATCTGATGAGCACGGCGTTGCCATTACTATTACTGCAGATAAAGAAAAAATTACGCCACAAGAGGTTATCGATAAGTTTCATAATATTAACAAAGAAGCATTTGAAAAATTTGGGATGAGTTTCGATATTTATTCACGAACTAGCATCCCAGAGCATCATAAATTAGCACAAAAATTCTTTAAAGATTTTTATGATAGAGATATTTTAGTTGAAAAGAAATCTCTGCAATTTTATGATGAACAAGCTAAGATGTTTTTACCTGATAGATATGTTGAAGGAACTTGTCCGAAATGTGGGAACGATCAGGCAAGAAGTGATGAGTGCGAAGCTTGTGGTGCGTTATACGATCCAACAGAATTAAAAAATCCAAAAAGTAAAGTTTCCGGGCAAACTCCGGTATTAAAGGAAACTTCTCACTGGTATTTCCCATTGCAAAATTATCAAAAAAGATTAGAAGAATATGTTTACACTACGGCAAAAAAGAATAATTGGAAAGAAAATGTAATTAATTATTGTAACGGTTGGTTCAAAGCAGGTCTGCAAGAAAGGGCTATTACAAGAGATTTAGATTGGGGAGTTAAGCTTCCTATTGAAAATGCAGAGGGGAAAGTTCTTTATGTTTGGTTTGATGCAGTTTTAGGTTATATATCTGGCACTCAGAAATTAGGTGAAAAATTAGGTAGAGACCTTGTAAAAGAGTATTGGCAAGATCCAGAAACAAAATATTATGCATTTATCGGAAAAGATAATGTAGTGTTCCATTGTATCATTTTTCCTGCTATGTTAATGGCGTGGAATGATGGAAATCCGAAAGAGCAATATATTTTGCCTGCAAATGTGCCTGCAAATGAGTTTTTAAATTTTGAAGGAAAGAAATTTTCAAAAAGTCGTGGGTGGGGAATTGATGTTATAGACTTTTTAAAATTGTTTCCAGCTGACTTGTTAAGATATACATTAGCGGCAAATCTTCCAGAAACTCGAGATACAGATTTCTTCTGGAAAGAATTTCAAATGCGAACCAACGGAGAACTTGCAGATATTTTTGGAAATTTTGTCAATAGAACATTAACTTTTGTCAATCGTAATTTTAATAATGAAGTGCCCGCTATTACTAAATTGGAAGATATTGATAAAGAAATGATAGAATTGCTAGAAAATGCTCCACAAAAAATTGCATCGTATTTTGATATTTTTAAGATAAAAGATGGTGTAAACGAAATTATGAATATCGCTCGTGCTTGTAACAAATACTTTAATGATAGCGAGCCCTGGAAAAGTATTAAAAACGATCAAGAAAAATGTGCTACTACATTAAATATATGTGTGCAGGCTATATTTACTTTAGCCGAGTTGTTTAGTCCTGTTATTCCGTTTACTTCAGAAAAGATATTCAGTATGTTAAATGCAAAGCCTGTTGAATGGGAAAATGCCGGCAAAATGAATTTGCAAATTGGTCATAAATTGGGTAAAGCAGAAATTCTATTTACAAAAATTGAAGATAAAGTTATTGAAGAACAAATAAATAAATTAGGTGTTGTTGAGGAAAATAAAGAGGAAGAGCAAATAACTCCAATCAAAGACGAAATTACAATTGACGATTTTGCAAAAATTGATTTACGAGTGGTTGAAGTTTTGGAAGCTGAAAAAATTGAAAAAAGTAATAAACTATTAAAATTAAAAGTTAAACTCGGTAATACTGTAAGACAGGTTGTCTCAGGAATTGCACAACATTATGAACCAAAAGATTTAATAGGTAAAAAGGTTATTCTAGTTGCTAATTTAAAACCAGCTAAACTTATGGGAAATGACTCTTATGGAATGATATTAGCAGTTGATGATGATAAAGGCAACTTAAAAGTTGTAGAGATTGATAATTCAATGCCAACAGGTTCATTAGTTAAATAAGTGCTTTATGTTGTTATTTGAAAAATACAAAAATTTTGTGTTTGACCTTGACGGAACACTATATTTAGGCGAAACACTGTTTGAAGGTGTTGTTGAAACTTTGAATTTATTGATAGAGAATTCAAAAAATCTAATTTTTATTTCGAATAAAACAACGGGAAATTATTACGATTATGCTAATATTTTAATCAACGCTGGAGTAAAGATAAAGCCTGAACAAGTTGTTAACGCTACTCTAGTAATATCGCAATATTTAAAAGAAAATTATTCGGGAGCAAAATTTTATTGTATAGGTGAAGATAAATTTATTAAATCTCTTGAAGACATCGGATTAAAATATACTGAGGATATCTTTGAGACGCAAATTGTTATTGTAACACTTGATAGATTTTTAACAGATAATAAAATTGATATAGCTAAAAAAGCACTTGAAAATGGGGCAAAGTTTTTTGCAGCTAATACGGATAAAACTTGCCCCGTTGAAAATAAAAAACAAATTATTGATGCCGGCATTGTTATTGAAAAGTTAGAAAATCTTACTGGTAGAAAATTAGAATTAAGTTTTGGTAAACCAACGCAGTTTATGATTAATTATTTAAAAAATAAATTTGATAATAATCTTCCCGGTATCCTTTGTGGAGATAGATTAGAAACTGATATTGTAATGGGACAAAAACTAGGTTTTGATACTGCTTGGGTAAAAACTGGTATCGATTACAATGATGATGTTATTGCTTTCTATAAACCAACTTACATATTAGATAGTGTAAGTGATTTGGCAAAAAAAATTGTTAATGATTAGATTTGTAAACATATAATATTTTTATGCCAGAATTTTAACAAGCAAAAAGAAAATTCAATTAAGATTTTGTAATTTTTTTATTGGTTAGATAGTAATTACTATGATAAATATTTATAGTGATATATAAGTTATACACGAATAAATTATAAATACAAATGGTATGTTCTGGTAGCTTTCTATTTAACGATGCGTAATTAAAAAAGATCTACAAGCAATTACAAGATATTCTAAATGATTTGTAATTAATAAAAAATTTAATTAAATTTCATTTAGAAAATCAAAATATTTGTATCATGAAAAAGCATTGCGAAAATTACCAATAGGAATACAAACATTTGAAGAGATTAGAAAAGATAATCATTTTTATGTGGATAAAACTAAAGAAGCATTTGAATTGGTTACAAATTATAAATATGTTTTCCTTTCCCGCCCCCGTAGATTTGGGAAATCTTTGTTTGTTGATACACTAAAGTGCATATTTGAAGGAAGGAGAGAATTATTTGAAGGATTGTATATATATGATAGATGGGATTGGGATGAAACTTACCCAGTAGTGCGTATAAGTTTATCAGGTGATTTTAGAAAAACAGAAAATATTGAAAGTAGAATAAAAAAGATTTTAAGAAGTAATAGTAAGAGATTAAAAATTGATAATATACAATCTGATACATATGTTGATTATTTTGAAGAGCTGATTGAAAATATTTACGAGAAATATAAAAAAAAATAGTGATACTTATCAATGAATATGATAAACCGATATTGGATAATATCTGATATTGAAAAAGCAAAAGAAACAAGAGATATATTAAGATCCTTTTATTCAGTTATGAAAGATTAAGATGAATATATTCGCTTTGTATTCATAACCGGAGTAAGTAAATTTAGCAATACAGGAATTTTCAGTGGATTAAATCAACTAGTAGATATATCAATTGATGAAGAATTTGGCAATATCTGTGGCTACAGGCAGGAAGATGTTGAAGAGTTGTTAAAAGAATATAATGCAAATGTAGATTTGGAAGAAGTAAAGAAGTGGTATAACTGATATTATTGGTTAAAGGATAGATTATATAATCCGTTTGATATACTTTTATTTGTTTCAAAGAATTTTAAGTTTAGAAATTATTGGTTTTATAGTGGCAAACCAACATTTTTAAAGGATTTAATAGTAGAAAATAATTATTTTTTACCAGAATTATCAAATCTAATAGTAAGTGAAAATACCTTAGATAGTTCAGAAATAGAAGATATTAGAATAGAAGGGCTATTTTTTCAGAGTGGCTATTTAACGATATAGGAAGAAATAGAAAATGAAGATGGATTGTTAGAATATAGATTGAGAATACCAAATTATGAAGTACAGTTATCGTTATTTTAGCACATTTCAAAATATATAAGTCGCCATAGTTCAAATGAACAACATACTATAAATAAAGGATTAAAAGAAGTAATAAAAACAGCAAAATTGGATAAATTTGAAAGTGTTCTTAGCACAATGTACAGTAAGATTCCATATAATAATTTAACTCATATAGCGAAATATGAAGGTTACTATGTATCAGTTTTATATGCTTATTTGCTGGCAATAGGAATGGAAATAATAGGGGAAGAGGTAACAAATAAAGGTAGGATAGATTTAACAATAAAACATCTGAATAAAATTTATATAATGGAGTTTAAGTTAGGGGAAGATGATCCGCTGCAGCAGATTAAAGAAAGGAAATATTATGAGAAATATATGAATGCAGGAAAAGAAATTTACATAATCGGAATAAATTTCAATTCAGATCTTAGAAATGTTAGCAAGGTTGTTTGGGAAAGGATTAGTTGATAATAAATTAAGGAATTTTCGTTTAAACAGTGAGTATTTTATAAAAAATATTATACATGGATCATCTCAGCCAAATGCTACAAAATAATCAAAAATTTCAAATGATAATTTATTTTGAATATCTTTATTGATTTTTGAAATTTTGTGCAAAATCTTAAAAATTAAAGAAAATTACAAAAGTTATATTAATTGAAGTATAGATTTTACTAAAAAGTATAAATAACAGAAAATCAATGAATTGCGAACTTTATAATAACAATAATGATAAATTAGTTTTATTTTTTAACGGTTTCGGGATGGATATAAATCCATTGAGAATTCTTTTGAATTCCAATTTAACAATTTTACACATCAATAAGTATTATGATTTGAATTTTGAAGAGATTAAAAACATATCAAAAAATTTTTCAAACAAAATTATTCTATCCTATTCTTTAGGTGTTTATTTTGCAGGGTTATTTTTGTTAGAAAATTTACTAAAATTTAAGGAAGTGATTGCAATAAATGGAACATTAGAACCAATAAACAATAATTATGGAATTGATCCTAAAATGTTTGATTTAACTATTAAACTTTTTGATGAAAAGGGGAGGCAAAATTTTTATAGAAATATGTTTCATGAAATGAATGATTATCAAAAATTTTTAGAAAATCAACCAAATAGAATGTGTGACGAACAAAAGAATGAGCTAATTACAATAAAAAAAATAATATCAGACAAAAATTTAAAGATAAATAGAGATTTATTTACAAAAATATTTGTATCAAAGTATGATAAAATTATACCAACAAAATCTCAAATCAATTTTTGGGAAAAGGTTGAATTTATAGAAACTGGGCATTTCCCATTTTATTCATTTGATATAGTAAATGTATTGGAGGTCGGTTTTAATAATGGATGAAAAATTAATTGCTGAAAGATTTAAAAAAGCTATTAAAAGTTATGACACATATGCTATTGTTCAAAAACAAATGGCAAAAAAAATTTTTGAAAATTTGATAAATATAGCTGGAAATGAATATAAAAAAATATTAGAGTTTGGTTGCGGCACTGGATTTGTTACAAACCAAATTATTAATAATATCAAGTTTAATGAACTTGTATTAAATGATATTGTAGAGGATTATTGCTTTTTGCATAAAAATAAATCTGATAAAATTAAAATCAAAGCTGGAAATATTGAAAATATCATAGAACATTTTCATAATTTTGATTTAATAATCTCAAATGCTACTATTCAATGGGTTGAAAATAAAAAACAATTATTTGATAAATTTTTTGATATATTATCTGATAATGGGCTAATTGCTATAACAACTTTTGGAAATGAAAATTATAAGGAAATTAAAAACACATTTGGAGTAGGGCTTGAATATTTATCTAAGGATGATTATTTGAATATGCTTAGAAATAGATTTGATATATTATATGAATTTGAAGAAAAAGTGACACTGAAATTTAATAATATTTTTGATGTTTTAAAGCATATTAAATTTACTGGAGTAAATGGGATTATTAAATTATCTTTAAATAAAGAGAAGTTAAACTTATATTCTAAAAAATACTTAGAAAATAATTCTATAAATTCTTATATTTTAACATATAATCCAATTTATTTTGTAGGAAGAAAAAAATAATGTTTGTATTTGTAACAGGAATAGATACAAATGTAGGAAAAACTATAATAACAGGGCTATTAGCAAAATATTTATTATCTATTGGTAAAAGTGTAATAACAGCAAAACTAGTTGAGACAGGCAATACTGAAGGAGTATCGCAGGATGTAACATTACATCGTATCTTAATGGATATGGAATTGAATTTTATGGATTATAATAACGACACTTGTCCGCAATTATTCCAACTGGCTGCATCGCCACATTTAGCTGCAAAAATGGAAAATTCTGAAATAGATATTGAACTTATCACAAATAAACTATTTAATTTACAGGACCAATATGAAATAGTGTTAGTTGAAGGTGCCGGAGGATTATTTGTGCCTTTGAAAGGAAGGTATACAATTTTTGATTATATTCAGGAAAGTTATTCACCGGTAGTAGTTGTATCAACAAATAAATTAGGTAGTATAAATCATACATTGCTAACAGTAAACCATTTGATAAGCTCAATGGTTCAAGTTGTAGGCATTGTTTACAATAAAATATACAATGAAAGTGAACTTATAACAAATGATACAGAACAGTATTTAAGAGAATATTATCCAAATATACCTGTTATACCGTTAGAAAAAATTAATATAGAAAAACCACCTTTGATTGATTTTTCTGAAATATTTTCCAATTTGCTTTAATAAAGATAAAAAAAATCAATCATAACTCTTGCTTTTTTCCAAAAATATTTTATATTTACAATTTTTATAAATAATTAAAAACAGGAGTAAAAATGCAAAAAATACCAGTAGGTGTATTAGGTGCAACCGGAAGTGTAGGACAAATGTTTGTTAAATTATTATCTGAACATCCTTTTTTTGAATTGGTAGAAGTTGCTGCGTCCGAAAGAAGTGCAGGAAAAAAGTATTCCGAAGCTGCAAACTGGATTTTAAGTGGTGGAGTTCCAGAAAAAGCAAAAAATTTAGTTGTAAAAAATGTTTTAGATAAATTAGACGCTAAAATTCAATTTTCAGGAATGGATGCCAATGTTGCTGGAGAAGTTGAAACAGAGTTAGCTAATAGAGGACATATAATTGTATCTAATGCAAAAAATCATAGATGGGATAAAAATGTTCCTTTGCTAATACCTGAAGTTAATTATCAACATTTAGAATTATTGAAGTTTCAAGATTTTAATAATGGTGGAAAAATTGTTACAAATCCAAATTGTTCAACAATTGGAATGGCGATAGTACTTAAGCCTTTAATTGATAACTTTGGAATAGAAGCTGTTAATGTTGTTACTATGCAAGCTTTATCTGGAGCTGGTTATCCAGGTGTTGCAAGCCTTGATATAATTGATAATTTAGTTCCTTTTATCGGAGGAGAAGAAGACAAATTAGAAACAGAACCAAGAAAAATTTTTGGAACTTTCGAAAATGGAGAAATAAAACTAGCAGATATTAAAATTAGTGCTTCTTGTAATCGTGTTGCTGTTATTGATGGACATACAGAATCTATACAAGTTAAATTAACTTCAAAAGCGTCAAAAGAAGATATTATTAAAGTTTGGAATGAATTTAAATCTCGTCCACAAGAATTAAATTTACCTATGGCGCCAATACAGCCTATACATTATTATTATGAAGAAAAATATCCACAACCAAGATTGCATAGACTTGTTGATAAAGGTATGGCTGTTGCTGTAGGAAGACTAAGAGAATGTAATTTATTCGATTATAAATTTACAGTACTTTCACACAACACTATTAGAGGTGCAGCTGGTGGTTCAATCTTGTGTGGAGAAATTTTAGTTGGTGAGAAGTTGGTGTAAGATTACAAATTGAGAAATATAGTAAAAAAAAGGGGTGCTGTAACTAATAAAGCGCCCTTTTTTATTTGTTTTAAATTAGTAAGTATTAATAATAGATACATTATGAGAATTTTTTAATTTATGAAATGTTTTTTTGAACTTGAAAAGTTTTTAATAGTTTGAGCCTACTTAATTTAGTTAGTTTGATGAAATTTATTTTATTCATATGTCAATAGATTATATAATAAAGTTTTTAAGCAACTAAGTAAGTGGAAGAATTGTTGTGTTTTATGAAAAAATGGATTACATATGCAAAATAAATACCATAAAGCTTTAAAACGATTAAAAGAGTTTATC